>JABAOH010166073.1_pt2 | contig 71874 bp, 70 predicted proteins | sample 7062181 | NCBI WGS metagenome assembly JABAOH01 (sample SAMN14538630, study PRJNA623070) | marine sediment metagenome | biome: marine biome [ENVO:00000428]; feature: marine pelagic biome [ENVO:01000023]; material: deep marine sediment [ENVO:00002113]; isolation source: pool of 5 deep marine... | reverse complement strand
CCATAACAGGCCCCCATGATCGGCCCAGTTCGACGAGAACATAAGTGCCGTTATGTGCGGGTTATGACCAGGTGAGGGGCTGGAGCTGGTGGGTTCCTTCGAGTCCTTTGAGTCGGACTGTCGTCGGCTCACCGAACTCGAATTCGGAGCTGTTCACTAGACCGGCGGTGGTTGAGGAGACGAGGATCTGGCCACCGTTCGCGGCTGTTGCGACTCGGGCTGCTTTGGCCACGGTGGCACCGACATAGTCATCCTCGGTCTCCACTACGTCACCCGTGTGGACACCGATCCTCAGTGCCATCTCCGGATCGGACGACTCGGTCACTGCCCCTTGGAGCCTGACCGCTGCTCTTAAAGCAGCCGACCCGGAGTCGAATACGAACATGCCCCCGTCGCCCAAAGTCTTTACAACCGACCCACCAGCATCCTCGACGATGCTCCGCGACGCATCGAAGTGAGCGGTGATAACAGAGTGCCAAGCCTCCTCTCCTAGTTGGAGGGACAGAGGAGTCGAATCGACTATGTCGGTGAACACGAAGGTCGCAGTCCCCGACATGCTCTGCAGCGAGTCAGCTCCCCACTCGATCGACTCCAGGATTTCAGACAGGCTGCGAGTCAGGTCTGCACCTACAAGCTCGAGGTTGGGCACAGCAGCCGAGAAGTGGCTTAGAACGATCTTCCACGAATTGCCCTCCAACTCAAACACGATGCTGCGGCGCACCACCCGACTCTCACCACCCGTATAGGTCCTCTTTTCCTCGAGGGCTGCCCAACCCACACTCCCCGCCTCCCATGCGACGAGATGCCGCAGTTCGCTCTCCTCAACGGTGACAGCCTGAGTCGCCTTAGTAGCAGCCTCAGCCGCCTTTGGTCCAAGCCGCCAATCTGACTCGTCAGCCCCAATAATCAGAAGATCTTCCGAATTCGACAGCAAGCTTTCGTGTGGGCCACCAGCAATCCTCGACTCATACAGCCGACGAACTATCGCCTCGATCTCCGGAGAACGTTTCACGCCAACTCAAGTATGCCCAGAACGCCGGTTCGATGGCTCCAAGACGAGCACATAACCGGCATTATGTTTCCCTCGGCAAAGCCGTTTGGGTGACAGAACTCAGGAACCCGACCCGAGTGAGCTGAAGAGGTTGGCAAGCACCATCTCCCGGCGGAGGTTGAGTTGAATGTCGACGACCGCGTCGAGTACCTCTTCGGCCGAGCGGACCGCCTTGCGGGGAGTCACGCCGGTCAGGGCGCTCAGGTCCACATCGCCGTTCCTCACCGGGCCGCCCATCTGCAGCGAGGCCGAGTCGGCATACCAGGACGCCAGGATCTCCAGACCGCTCACGAGTAGCGTCATCTCGGTTCTCCGCCGGGCTCGTTGCGCCTTTTCCTTGGTGAGTCCGTCGGGAATCGAGTCCTCCACGAGCGGCCCCAACTCCCGTAGCAACACCGATGCCAGACGCTGGCCATCACCAGGGTGGGGTGTCACTCGCCCCGGGATCGACAACCACAGGTCCCTGAACCCTGCAACCTCAGGTTGGGTCATCAGCGCAAGGGCCAAACCGGGACGACCGCCGGCGACGACCGCCACCCCGCGCGCCTCGGTCGGGTCGAGTCCTCGCGAGACCAACGCCGATACGATGGTCTCCTGTGGCACCCGGCCGAGATGGATGGTCCGACACCGCGAGCCAACGGTGGCGGGGAAGTCGTCCTCGGACTCGGAAACCAGGAGGAAGACAACCGAAGAGGTCGGCTCCTCCAGCGTCTTTAGGAGAGCGTTCGCCGCCGACTCGGTCATCGACCCGGCGTCGGGCAGAAGGAACACCGTTCGGTCCGCCTCCACCGGCGCCATCGAGGCACGGGACACGGCCTCGCGCGCCTGATCGACGCCGAGGCTGGCGGCGCCCGCGGGCTCGAGAATCGTCAGGTCGGGGTGAGTACGAGCCAGAGCCAGACGTCTAGACCGACTGTCGGCACCGCCACCCAGCAGCCCGGCGGCGAATCGGAGAGCAACTGCTTCCTTACCCACCGAACCGGGACCGACGAACAGATAGGCCTGGCCAGGAGCTGCTAGCTCCCTCTCCAGCAGCTCGCGCACGCGCTCGTGGCCGATGACGTCGTCGAACAACGCGGTCACCAAACCTGCCTCATGATCTCGTCAACGAGGTCGTCTACCGACAGAGAACCGTCGAGAATGGCTACCCGCTCCGGCTCCTCGTCCTCCAGTAGCTGATATCCCTCACGCACCCTTTCCTGAAAGTCGGAGCCTTGGCGACCTATGCGATCCGCCCGGTGCTGGCGGCCGAGAGCGGTTTCCGAATCGACATCCAGGACGAACACACGATCCGGCTCTACCCCATCGAGACCGAGCTCGTTGATCTCACGAACCTTGTCCATCCCGAGACCTCGGGCGTGGCCCTGGTAGGCGATCGATGAGTAGTAGGTGCGATCACTGATGACCCACTTGCCCGACGCCAGCGCCGGCGCCACCACCTCGCGAGCGAGCTCGGCTCGTTGCGCAGCGAACAGAAGAGCCTCGGCCCAATCGTCAAGCGTTTCAGAGTCGAGAAGCAGCACGCGGATAGCTTCACCGACAAGAGTCCCGCCCGGCTCACGGACCACGATTGCCTCGTGGCCGCGCGCCTCGATCGCCTCTGCCAATGCCGCCGCGACGGTCGATTTCCCCGACCCGTCGCCACCCTCGAGCGCGATGTACTGGCTCACAAAACCCAACATAACCCGGAGCTGTGACGCATCATCCAGATTGACATAGCGATCGGAAATGGAGTCAACTCACCCCAAATGCCAAAGAGCCTGGTAATCGTCGAGTCGCCTACGAAGGCTCGCACCATCTCCTCATTCTTGGGATCCGAAGCCACAGTCGAGTCATCGATGGGACACATCCGGGACCTGCCCCGGTCAGCCTCGGAGATCCCCGCAAAGGCGAAGGGAGAGGATTGGGCGCGCCTGGGCGTCAACGTGGAGAACGACTTTGAGCCGCTCTACGTCGTGCCCAAGGAACGGCGAGCCCAGGTCAAGAAGCTGAAGGAGCTCGTCAAGGACGCCGATCAGATCTATCTCGCCACAGACGAGGATCGGGAAGGCGAGGCCATCGCGTGGCACCTGGTGGAAGTACTCAAGCCCAAAGTCCCGGTGCACCGCATGGTGTTCCACGAGATCACCAAGTCGGCGATCGACGAGGCGTTCGCCAATCCCCGTGAGTTGGACAACCGTCTGGTTCGGGCCCAGGAGGCACGACGAATCCTCGACCGCCTCTACGGATACGAGGTGTCCCCGGTTCTCTGGAAGATGGTCCAGCCGCGCCTCTCCGCTGGTCGCGTGCAGAGCGTCGCCGTCAGGATCGTTGTCGAGAGGGAGCGCCAGCGGATCGCTTTCACCCCGGCCGGCTACTGGAGCATCGAGGGCTCGTTCGCCAAGGAGTCCGATCTCGACCAGACCTTCGAGGCGACTCTGTATGCAGTTGACGAGGCTCGAGTCGCCACCGGGAAGGACTTCGACAGGAACGGCAAAGCCAAGAAGGAAGTCTTGGTCCTCGGTCGGGAAGAGGCGACCCGGTTGGCGACGGATCTCGCCGAGGCCCAATTCAAGGTCCGTTCGGTCGAAACCAAGCCCTATACACGCAAGCCCTATCCACCATTCCGCACCTCGACGCTCCAGCAAGAGGCAGGGCGAAAACTGCGCTTCTCCTCGTCGCGCACCATGTCGGTGGCCCAGCGTCTCTACGAGAACGGACACATCACGTACATGCGAACCGACTCGGTTGAGCTCTCCGACGCCGCAGTAGCCGCTTCCAGGGTCCAGATCGCCAAGCTCTACGGCGACGACTACCTCTCACCAAAGCCCCGCAAGTACTCGGGAAAGCAGGCCAAGGGAGCCCAAGAAGCCCACGAGGCAATTCGCCCTGCCGGCGATTTCCGGACACCCGAGCAACTCGCCAGGGTCATCGGCGGGGACGAAGCCGCTCTCTATGACTTGATATGGAAGCGAACAGTCGCCTGCCAGATGGCCGATGCCAAGGGTGAGTCCGTCTCCGTGAGGCTGGGCGCCGAGGCCTCCGATGGACGAACCGCCGTCTTCGCAGCCTCGGGAAGAACCATCACCTTCCCTGGCTTTCTCAGGGCCTACGTCCGGGGTTCGGATGACCCCGAGGGGACACTGGACGATAGGGAAAAGATCCTTCCAGCGATGGCCGAGGGCGACCATCTTGGCTTCGAGCGGCTCGAGCCAACCGGCCACGAGACCCGGCCGCCGGCCCGCTACACAGAGGCGTCGCTGGTTCAACGTCTCGAGGAGATCGGCGTCGGGAGACCGTCCACCTATACGTCGATCATGACCACGATCCAGGACCGGGGCTATGTCTTCAAGAGGGGATCGGCGCTCGTGCCGACCTTCACCGCGTTCGGTGTCGTGACTCTTCTCGAGAAACACTTCCCCGATCTAGTCGACTACGAGTTCACGGCCGAGATGGAGACCGATCTGGATGAGATCGCGGCAGGCGAAGAGGAGATGGTCCCGTGGTTGAGCGGCTTCTACTTCGGGGAGGAAGGCCTTCACGCCCAGGTATCGAGTCGCCTCGGTGAGATCGACCCGCGCGCCGTGAACTCGATCCCCGTCGGTGTTGACGACGACGGCGTCGAACTGGTCGCCCGGGTAGGGCGATTCGGGCCATACGTGGAGCGAGGTGACGAGCGGGCCTCGATCCCCGACGATCTGGCTCCCGACGAGATCACTGTCGAGAAGGCCCTCGAGTTGATCGAGCTTCAAAACGCCGGGGACAAGATTCTCGGGACCGATCCCGACTCAGGACTGACTGTGTATGCAAGAACCGGCCGATTCGGACCGTACGTCCAACTCGGCGAACAGGTCGAGGGCAGCAAGGAGAAGCCAAAGCGCTCCTCGCTCTTCAAATCGATGTCAATCGACGAGCTCGGCCTGGATGACGGCCTGAAACTCCTTTCTCTGCCGCGCACGGTGGGCACTGACTCCGACGGCGTCGAGATTCTCGCTCTCAACGGCCGATACGGTCCCTACATCCAACGGGGTCACGATCGACGAAGCCTCGAAGCCGAAGAGCAGCTGTTCACACTGACGGTCGATGAGGCCCTGAGCATCCTGGCGGAACCGCCCCGGAGACGTGGCCAACAGCGCGCCGCCACGATCAACCAACTTGGCGAAGACCCCACGACCGGCAAGACGGTGACCCTCAGGTCGGGGCGGTACGGGCCCTACGTGACAGACGGGGAAGTCAACGCCTCCCTGGGGAAGGGCGACAAGCCCGACACCATCACCATCGAACGGGCCGCCGAGCTACTGCAGGCTCGTCGCGACCGGCTCGGCCAGTAGTTACGCTCGCCGCATGACGGCACAGGTCGATGCCAGTGGCCTCGAGTACTCCTATGACGGAAACCTCGCAGTCGATGGGGTCTCCCTCCAAATAGCCCAAGGAGAGATCTTTGGCTTCCTGGGCCCGAACGGAGCCGGCAAGACGACGACGATCAAGATGCTCACCGGTCAGATGAGGCCCGATGCAGGCACGATCACAATGCTCGGCCACGACATGGCGACCTCCCGGGATGCGATCCAGGGACGGATGGGGGTCTGCTTCGAGGAGAAGAACCACTACAACAACATGACAGCCCGGGAGAATCTCGCCTTCTTCGGGCGCCTATACGGCATCGAGCCCGACATCGACGCTCTCTTGGAGCGTGTGGACCTCGCCGATAGAGGCAGTGATCGGGTCTCGACCTACAGCAAGGGCATGCGACAGCGTTTGATGATCGCTCGGGCGATCTCGAACACCCCGGATGTCCTCTTCTTCGACGAGCCGACCGACGGCCTGGATCCAGTCTCCGCCCAGGCAATCAGGCGGATCATCAAGGAGGAGGCCGGCCGCGGAGCATCCATCCTGCTGACAACCCACGACATGATGGAGGCGGACCACCTGTCCGATCGGGTCTCCTTCATCAACGAGGGCAAGATCCTCGTGACCGATACACCTGAAAACCTCAAGCTCGCCCACGGGCAGCGGAATGTCAGGGTCCGCTCACGCAAAGGTGAGAGGGTGGAAGAGGTTGTGATCGCAATGGACGAGGACGGCGCCGGCGATCGGTTGCGAAGCCTTCTCACGAACTCTGTGATGACGATTCACACCGAGGAGGCCACCCTCGAGGACATCTTCATCAAGGTCGCCGGGCGCGGCCTGGAGTAGTGGTGAGCAGGGGCGCGATCGTTCGAGCGATCATCGCCCGGGACTTCAAGGAATGGACCCGGGACAGGTTCATCGTCCTCGTCTCCATCCTGGGAATCGTCTTCTACGCCGTCATGTGGTGGTTTCTGCCTTCGGAGGTCGACGAGACGATCCAGGTGGGACTGGTTGGCGGCAGCGGCGCGATCGACGCCTCGGAGATGATTGGCGCCAGCGAGCAAGAGCCGGGTATCGAGATCATCGAGTACGGCACCGTCGAGGAGTTGGCGGCGGCGGTGGAAGACGGTGAAGAAGTGCTGATCGGGCTGGCTCTTCCGGCCTCAACAGCGGACCCGACCATTCAGCTATATGTGGGGGCGGGGACTCCAGACTCGATCACCGGAGCAATCGAGGGAATCGCGGCCGAGATCGCCTTTGCGATCCTGGGCGTGCCACCGCCTGCCGAAATCCAGATGGAGGTCCTCGGTGTCGACAGGGCCGGAGATCAGACCTCGCTCCAGGAGAAGTTCCGACCCCTCCTCGCCTACCTCGTCCTGATGGTCGAGTCGTTGGCGCTGGCCAGCCTCGTCGCCGCCGAGATCCAGCACCGGACGGTCAAGGCGATCACGGTGTCACCCGCCAAGGTGTCCGACTTCCTCACCGCCAAGGCAGTGTTCGGGACTCTGCTGGCTTTTGCCCAGACCGCTCTGCTGCTGGCCGTGATCCGGGGATTCGCCACCCGGCCGGACATACTGGTCGTCACCCTCCTACTCGGATCCGTTCTGGTGACGGGCGTGGGGCTCCTTGCTGGCTCGATCGGCAAGGACTTCGTGGGGATCATCTTCTGGTCGATGTTGTTCCTGATCCCGCTGATCATCCCAGCCTTTGCCCTCCTCTTCCCCGGAAGCACCGCACCGTGGATCAAGGCGCTTCCCTCGTGGCCTCTTGCCCAGGTGCTGGTCGACGTCAGCGCATACGGAGCTGGATGGCGGGAGGTCGGTCCGCTCCTCGGAGTCCTGGCGCTGTGGTGCATGGTGGCGCTGGGCGGGGGATGGACGGTCCTGGGAAGGAAGGTGCAGCGACTGTGAGCCTGCGGCACACCGCGACCATCTTCGGGCGGGAGGTTCGTATGGGAGTTCGGAGCCCTTGGGTGCTGTACGCACTCGTCATCCCCTTCCTCCTGACGGTCCTGATTCAGAGCGTCTTCGGCGACCTGTTCGCACCCGAGCCGCGCCTGGCAATAGCAGACCAAGGGTCCTCGAGCCTGTCAGCGCAGGCCCTGGAGCTCGAAGGAGTCGAGGTCGTGTTCGTCGATGACCGCGAGACCGTGGTGACGATGGTCAGACAGAACGACACGGATGCCGGGCTGTTCCTGCCCGCCGGGTTCGATGCGAAGATCCTGAGCGGCGAGATTCCCGAGCTGGACTTCTATGTCAGCGGCGAGAGCCTGGCATCCAACCGTGTGATCCTCGGGGTCACGACCCTCGAGCTGCTTCGTGGCGTCGAAGGGACCGAGCCTGCGGTCGACGTCGTGGTCAACCAACTCGGGGAGTCGCTCGACCTCTCCATCCGGATGCTCCCCATGCTGCTCTTGTTGGTGGTGGCGGTCGCCGCGGCATTCGTCCCCGCCGCCGGTTTGGTGCAGGAGAAAGAGGACCGCACGCTCTCGGCCTTGCTGGTCTCGCCGGCCTCGATGGCCGACATCATCTCGGCCAAGGCACTGATGGGGGTGATCCTGGCTCTGATCACCGGGTTCGTCACCCTGTTCATCAACCGGGCGGTGACAGGCAACGCGCTGACCCATTTAATAATCCTCGGAGTGGCGGCGCTGATGATGGCCGAGGTCGGGGTCATGCTGGGCTTGTGGGCCCGAGACTCGAACACCATGTTCGCAGCATGGAAGGGAGGGGCCATCTTGCTGTTCTTCCCGGCGATCTTCTACATCTTCCCCGACCTGCCCGCATGGATCGGGAGGCTTGGACCGACCTTCTACTTCATGGACCCCAGCTTCCGGGTCATGGCAGAGGGGGCAACCCTGGGTGACGTCTGGACGGACCTGCTGATCGGGTTGGCCATCGTCGCCGCCCTGATCCCTGCATTGGTCTGGTTCTCCCGCAGAACGGAGCGCAGCCTGGCTTCGGGTTGATGAGCGCCCGCGGTGGGGTCAGAGGGAGGTGGCGGCCATCTCGGCGAGGGGTGAGCGGACCGACTTCTCCAGGTTCACGTGAGCAAAGAGAGGCGAGCCCTTGAATTTCTCGATCAGTGCCGCCATACCCCCGTACGGTGAGATGTAGGGGTTGTCCACCTGAGTGAGATCACCGCAGAAGACCACCTTCGAGTCCCGGGACATCCGGGTGAGGATCACCTTGAGTGTGGAGAGCTCGAGGTTCTGGGCCTCGTCGATGATCACGAACTCGTCGGTGATCGATCTCCCCCGAAGGTAGGTGACCGCGGCCATCTCCAGTTCACCACGGTCAACCAACTCCTCGATGGCCCCCTTGGCGCCGTGGATTCCTGCGTCGGAGAACAACGCGTAGAGATTGTCATGGACCGCCGCCATCCAGGGCGTCAGCTTCTCAGCCAGGTCACCGGGCAGGTACCCGAGCTCCTGGCGACCCACCGCCACCAAGGGCCGATATACCGACACCCGCCGGTAGCGGCGCTGCTCGAGGACTTGCTCCAGCGCGGCGGCGAGCGAAAGGAATGTCTTTCCGGTTCCGGCCATGCCCATGAGGGAGACCGCCGGGATGTCGGGGTCGAGCAGTTGATGCATCGTCACCGTCTGGCGGACGTTCTTGGGCTCGACGCCGAAGGCGCGGACATGGGTCGGCATCCTCTCGATGACCACCGTGGGGTCCGTTTGGATCACCCTTGCCAGGGCCGACTTCGATGGGCCGCTCTTGAGCACGAGAAACTCGTTGACCGCGGCCTCAGTGGAGTCGATCTCTAGCTTCCCCTCGTCGTAGAGCCGGTCGATGGTGTCTCCGTCGGTTTGATGTTCGATCAGCCCGGAGTGAATCTGCTCCACAGGAGCGGTGTCGCCTCGGTAATCCTGGACCGCCACTCCGAGCTGGGCACCTTTGATCCGGAGGGAAGCATCCTTGGTCACGAGGACCGCCTCCTCTCCGGTGCCGAGATTGAGACAGGTGGCGAGAATGCGGTGGTCCGGTGTGTGGGGATCGAGAACCGCCGGCATCCGCTCGGAGGAGACCCCGTTCAACTCGATGCGGAGCGAGCCGCCGTTGGGGAGAGCGGCAGGTTCCCGCAGGCCCCCCTCCTTGGAGGCGCCCAGTTCCTCGAGAAGACGTATGGCCGCCCGGGCGTTGGCGCCGACCTCGTCCATGCCGGTCTTCTTCCGGTCGAGCTCCTCCACGACCACGAGTGGCAGCACCACGTCGTGCTCATCGAACTGGAGGAGGGAGGCGGGGTCGGCGAGAAGGACACAAGTGTCAAGGACGTAGGTGTTGCCCACCTGGCAGGTCTCCTTTGGTTGCGCTCGCCTGTTGGCGACAGAATCACCAAATGCGATCGCGATTACAAGGATCGAGCGTGCTGACGTGGTGAGCCAACCAACTCGCCCCGGTAGCCTGGGCAGCCGTGCGGAGAGTCATGTGATCAGTTGCACCAACTGCGGCACCGCCAACGAACAGGGACGCAAGTTCTGCGGGGAGTGCGGGTCCTCGCTCGCCCAGACATGCCCCAACTGCGGCGCGGCCAACGGCCCTTCCATGAAGTTCTGCGGCGAGTGCGGCACCAATCTCAAGGCCGCCGAGCCTGCCTCTGATGCTCCCTCCACTGCCGAGCGCCGTCTCGTCACGGTCCTCTTCGCCGACCTGACCGGATACACCACCTTCTCCGAGGGCCGGGATCCCGAGGACGTCAGGAACATGCTCACCGGCTACTTCGACCGGAGCCGGGAGGTCATTGAACGATTCGGAGGAGTCGTCGACAAGTTCATCGGCGACGCGGTGATGGCCGTGTGGGGAGCCGTCACCGCCAACGACGACGACGCAGAGCGGGCCGTCCGTGCGGGCATCGAGTTGGTGGACAGCGTGGCCAAGATGGCCTCGGACCAGGGCTCACCAGAGCTGGCGCTCCGGGTCGGGATCCTCACCGGCGAAGCTTCCGTGGGCCCGGGTGGCAACGAGAAGGGTCTCGTCGTCGGCGACCTGGTCAATACTGCTTCACGTCTGCAGTCCATTGCGGAGCCCGGGTCTGTCTACGTCGGCGAGCCCACCATGCGCGCATCCTCGGCTGCCATCGCCTTCGAGCCGGCCGGGGAGCACCTGGTCAAGGGCAAGTCGATCCCGGTCGACGCCTACAGGGTCGACCAGATCGTCGCCGAGGTCGGAGGCCAGGGCCGGACCGACGTCCTGGAGCCCCCCTTTGCTGGCCGCACCGACGAGCTCCGACTGCTCAAGGACCTGCGGGAGTCGATCGGGCGCGACCGCAAGGCGCGACACGTGTCCATCATCGGCGAAGGCGGCATCGGCAAGAGCCGCCTGGTCTGGGAGTTTCAGAAGTACTCCGACGGGTTGGTGGAGACCACCTACTGGCACCAGGGACGCTCGCCTGCCTACGGCGACGGTGTCGCCTTCTGGGCGATCAAGGAGATGATCCACCGACGAGCCGGGATCCTCGAGACCGACGACGACGACACGGTGATCGCCGCCCTAGACTCGGCCTTGGAGGAGTTTCTCGAAGCCGACGATGCGGATTGGGTCAGGCCAAGGCTGCACGCCGTGCTCGGGGTGGGCTCGGCGCCTTCGGGCGGCCGATCCGAGCTGGACTCGGCGGTCCGCATCTTCTTCCAAGGGTTGGCGGCGAGAGCACCCACCGTTCTGGTCTTCGAGGACCTGCAGTGGGCAGACACCGGTGTCATCGAGTTCGTCGAAGACCTGACCGAGTGGTCTCGGGACTACCCGATCCTGATCATCACCCTGGCTCGATCCGAACTCCTCGAGCGACGGCCTGACTGGGGTGCGAAGGGTCGGATGATGACGCTGCGCCTCGGGCCATTGGCCCCCGACGAGATGCAGTCGTTGGTCACCGGCACCATGCCCGACCTCGGAGACGACACGGTCAAGGCCATCGTCGAGCGGTCCGGAGGCATTCCCCTATTCGCCGTCGAGCTGATGCGGGGCTTGTCCGATGGAGCCATCGACAAGACGATCCCGGAGACGATCCAGGCGGCCATCGGGGCCCGGCTCGATCGCCTGGCCAGCGAGCACCGCTCGCTCGTGCAGGACGCGGCCGTGCTCGGCCAAACATTCACGATCGACGCCCTCAGCGCCGTCACCGGCATCTCGACCGAGGACGCCGATCCGATCCTTGGCTCCCTTGCGAAGAACGAGCTGATCGAGCCGGTTCGAGACCCGCGTTCACCGGAGCGGGGACAGTTTCGATTCGTGCAATCGATGATCCGCGAAGTGGCCGTCGGTCGACTCGGCCGCGATGTCAGGCGAGAGCGGCATCTCGCCGCCGCCAACTACCTTCTCGAGCGGGACGACCCGGAGCTGGCGCCGGTAGTCGCCGACCACTTCATCCAGGCCTACAACGCCACGCCGCACGGACCGGAGTCGGATGCCCTGCGGGGAACGGCACTCGAAACGCTACGTGTGGCCCTGCGACGGGCGGAGGAGGTCAGGTCGTACGAGCAGATCCTCTCGACCGGAGACATCGCCCTCGAGCTGTGTGAGTCAGACTCCGAACGGGCACCGATCTGGGAGGCGATGGCGGCGGCGGCCTCCAGTCACGCCCAGCCTGACCGTGCCTATGAGCTCGGCATCCAGGCTCTGGATCATGCGCGCGTCGCGGCGTCTGATGTGGACGAGGATCGTGTCGTTGCCCTCGTTGGTGACATCTCGGTCCAGACCCGTCGGGAAGGCATGGTCGCGTTCCTGTCGGAGCATCTGGAGAAGCGTGGCAACGACCTCTCAAACGATCACCTCGTTCAGGTGGCATCGAAGCTGGCCCATGCGCGCATGCTGTCGGATGATCCGGAGGGGATCAGAGTGGCCGAGGTCTGCCTGGCGGCAGCGGAGCGGACCAAGCTCTGGCCCGTGATCGTCGACACCATGATCACCAAGGCGGTCCTTCTCGAAGCCAACGTGCGACCCGAGGAAGCAAGAGTGCTCATCAAAGGGTCGATCGCTCTCGCCGACGAGCACGAGCTAATCGATGCGGCGATCCGCGGAAGAATCAATGGGGACTTCCTCAACTTCAGCACCAACCCGCCGGAGGGGCGCCGACTGGTACGCGAGGCCCTCGAGTTGGCCAAGCGCGTGGGCAACCGAGCGCTGGCTCATTTCACTCTCAACAACATGATCACCGACTACATCCGTCACGGTGATCGAGAGTTGCTGACCAAGCTGGTCAACGACCCGCTGCAGGAATCGATGCCGGAGCAGGACCGATCCAGGATGGCGGCCGCACTGGCCCACTTCGCCCGACTCGACGGCGACGAGGACAGCGCCAAGCGCAACGCTCGCACCGTCGAAGAGTTGGGCAAGTTCATCGCGGGCGACGAATTTTGGCACCTCCTCGACAAGCTGTTCACCCAGGGTCCCCGGGAGGGCTTCGAGGCCCTCTACCAATTCGCCAAAGACAACCTGGAGCTGTACAGGCTCTCGCTCGAGCAGTTGGGCCACCTGGCGGGCTTGTCAGGCGACCCTGCCCTCCTCGATCGAGTGATCGCCATGGCCGACTCCCATCCCGTCCATCACACGCTGATCACGCGGCAACCGCGCAGCTTCGTCAGCGCCACGGGCGGCGACAGTGGCCCCGCCCGGGAGACGACCGACCTCTACATGACTTTCCCCTGGACGTCGTCCGCCATATACACCCTCGCCGGGGCCGCCAACTTCCTCCCCAACGGCCACCCAGACGCCAGGCCCTTCCTCGACGAGGCGGTCGAGATCGCCGAATCCGTCGGCTGGATAGGTCTCCGTGACCTGATCGTGCGGCACGTCCGAGTCTGAGAGCCGTGGACTTTCGAGGACATCAACCCCGTCGGGCCTCGATCCACTCCATCAACTGGTCGAATGGGCGGGCGTTTAGGACCCGATCTTTGGTCACCCAGCCGCGCTGGGCGTGGAGAACGCCGTAGTCCATCCTGACCAGGTCACCCACCTGGTGAGAATCGGTGGCGATCACCACTTCCACACCAGCAGCCATGGCGCGGTGGACAACATCCGCCGTGGCATCGAGACGATCCAACGCACCGTTGATCTCGAGAGCCACGCCCGTCACCGCCAACGCCTCGAGTACTACGTCGACATCTAGGTCCACCCCTGGCCGCCGACCCACGTAGCGCCCGGTCAAGTGGCCGACGACATTGACCGACCTGTCCTGGAGTGCGGCGAGAATCCGAGCAGTCTGTCGATCCTGGGGAAGGTCGAAGTGGGAATGGATCGATGCCACGCAGAAGTCGAACTCCCTCCTGAAGTCCTCGTCGTAGTCGAGTCCTCCGTCCGGCCTGATGTTGAGTTCACAGCCGAAGAGAAGCTCGATCTGCGGATTGGCCTCGTCCAGAGCCCGGATTCGATCGCGGTGGGCCAGCATCTCCTCCCGAGTCGAGCCGTTGATGGCCAGGTCCTCACCGTGGTCGGTGAAGGCCACGTACTCGTACCCCGTCTCGATCGCCGCCTCGACCATCTCCTCCAGCGACGACCGCCCGTCGCCCGAGCGATCCGAGTGGTAGTGGAGATCGCCTTTGATGTCGGCTCGTTCGATCAGCTTGGGCAGCTCACCCTCTGATGCCGACTTCACCTCCCCCGCACCTTCCCGCAATGTGGGCGGCACGAACTTCATACCGAGCGCCTTGTAGATGGCATTCTCGGTCTTGGACGCCACCACCCTGCCGTCCTCGAAAAGCCCGTACTCGCTGAGCAGCCATCCACGATCGATTGCCTTCTGGCGCAGCTGGATGTTGTGGGCCTTAGAGCCGGTGAAGTAGAGGAGCGCAGAGCCGAGTTGGGACGGCCTCACGGTCCGGACATCGACCTGCAGCCCCTCCCTGGTCACGAACGACGTCTTGGTCTCCCCCGCCCCGATCACCTCATCGACTTCGGGGAACCCCAAAACGGTCTTCCCAACCAGCTCGGGCTTGGTCGTCGCCACAACGATGTCGACGTCGCCGATGGTCTCCGAGAAGCGACGAATGGAGCCGCAAGGGACTGCATTCTTCACGCCTTCTATCACCAGGAGCCTCCTGGCCATCGCGTTGGCGAATCCATACACCTCCACCAGAGGCGTGCGGCGGTCCTTGCCATGAAGCCCGAGACGGTCGATCGCCTTGGCGATCTTCTCCTCCGACTTCTCCCCCAACCCTGGTAGCTCCCGAAGCTGCCGAGAGTCGACCGCTTCCTTGAGGCTCTCGATGTCCTCCACGCCTAGCTGCGCCCGGATCAGCTTGAGGGTCTTGGGGCCGAGCCCGGGGATCTTGGTCAGCTCGACGAAAGGCGGCGGATATCGGGCCCGGAGCTCCTCCAGCCTGGAGATCTTCCCGGTCTCCTCGAACTCGATGATCTTGTCCGCGGTCGAGGCCCCGACACCGGAGATCTTGACCAACTCGGCCTTGGTCATCCCCGACAGCTCGCCGGGGAATGCGTCGATCCCGGCGATGGCGTTCTCGTAGGCTCGCACCCGGAAGGCCTGTGGTGACCCTTCGTCGAGCGAGGTGAGCTTGGCCAGCTCAGCCAGGGCGCGCATCGTGTCGAACCGGGTTGCCATGCAGCGATTATCACCGACCCAGCCAGCGACGGGGGTCGAACTCCGCCCTCGCCGCCCCCCTGACGTCCAGCTCGCCGAACAGAGGAACCGCGACCCGCACAACGGCGACCACTTCGGCGACTCTCGGCCTCATGCTGGAATCGACTCGACATACGCAAGACCGGAGGTCGGCACCGTTCGCCGCAACGACCTTGGCGGCCTCAGAGGCCGGAGAACCCCTGCCGGTGGCGGGATGGGTGGCCACCGCCGCGGCAAGGGCGGCGGCGTCAGCTGCGGTGTGTGCGCTCGCTCGAGCGGCGAACAGAGACGCGAGAGAGGCGGTCGAGATGGAGACCACGGCGAGGAGGGCGATGACCGCCATCATCAAGGCCGCCATCGCACCTCTCTCCGGCATCACCTCTCCACGAGCATCACCGCCGATGCCGTCAGGTCCACTCCGAAGTTGCCTGGAAACGGGATCCCCAGCAGATGGCGCAGACGGGCTGAAACCCTTGCCGGAGCCCCGACGACGGAGGGACGCGACACCGAGATACGCACTCGATCCCTGACCGTCGGCGGAAGCGCTGATTGAACGGCATGCACTGCCTTCGCCGGGTCAGGAGTGGTGGCGGCCACCCGAGCTCCCTCCCGGACTGCCCCGACCAGCTCGATGCGGGCGCGAGCCACGCCTATCACCTGCATCCCGGCGACAAGCACCAAGACGACCATCGGCAGGACGAGGAAGAACTCCACGGTGACGCTGCCTCCTTCTCCTAGAAGTTTCCGGTCACCCACTTGATGACCTTGCTGAACAGCTTTCCGAGGATCCCGGTCCCGCCGCTCGACTGGAGCCACTTGAGAGCGATGATCGCCAGCGCAGTGGCGGCGAGGATCACCAAGAAGTACTCGACCGTTGCCTGACCCCTTTCGTCGTGAGCCCAAAGCAGCAGCCGATTCCACACCCGTGTCATAGACACTCCTTCCATTGCCGGTGACCGACCGACGGCGGGGAGAAGTGCGGACATCACGACCAAGATCCGGCCAGGTCGGTGAGCAACCTGAGCAGCGCGGGCGCATAGAGGAGCAGGATGAGGCCGGGCAACATCAGCAGCGTCACCGGGATCATCAACCTCACCGGAAGTGACCGGGCCCTGGCCAGTCTTGCTGTTCGCTCGCCGGCGAGCTCGTCATCGATCAGACGGCTGACCGTCGACCCTAGAGACGCGCCCGACCGCTTGGCTCTGGCCAGTTGAACCAACACCGGACGCAGCTCGGGGCTCGCGCCTTCGATGGCGGAGGCGAGGCCGACGACGCTGGCGACACGGGAAGCTCTCTGTAGCTCCTGGTACTCGGGCAGCCATCCTGCGGCTGAGTTCAGGGCGGCAAGGACTGAGCTGCCTGAGCGGATCTCGACAAGGAGAACCATCAGCACCAATCGCAGCGCCGGCGGCTCCGGCCGGTTGATTCGGGGCCGTCGACGGATCAGCTCGGCGGCTGCGCCAGCTACCAAGGCACTGAGAGGCCCCCCGATCACCAGTCCCACCGACGCCGAGACAGAAACCGGGATCACTTGGTCTTCCTGAAGATGAGTGAGGCAGTCGCGGTGCCGGCGAGGAACAGGCCGAGACCGATGAGCCCTGCGGTCCGCTGGGCAGGGCCGGCGAGGAGCGTGGCCAAGGCCCCGGACCGGGCTTGGAACAAGAGGAACACCGTGGGGGCGATCACGAACACGGCGGCGGTGGCACGAGCCGGGGCCGTTGCGACCCGGATTTCTCGGTCGACCTCCGACTGGGCAAGGGCAAGGGTCCCGATCTCGGTGAAGATGTCCGCTGATCCCGAACCCCGGCGTCCCGCTGATCGGATCGTCAGGGCGAGCTCGTCCCCGACGGTTCCGAACGCTCGGGAGCATTCCTCGGCGATCTCAGCGACAGGTGCTGCCGATCGCGCCACATCGGCCAGATCGGCCACACCCACCGACTCGGCGGAGATGGCCAGGGCGGATCGCAGGCTGGCGCCGGATCGCAATTCTGCCGCCACCGCGTCACAGAACAGGGCGGGCTGGCCAGTCTCCGATCGGCGAGCATTCCACAACAGGACGGCCGCCACCGCCAAGCAGGCAGCGGGGGCAAAGGCCGCGGCGGAGAGCAGCAAGAGCTTCCGCAGCTCGATGCCAGCCAGGAAGGCGCCGGCCAGAAGAAGGACTTCGATCAACGGGCGCCCCCGACCTCGCGCATCTCGGTGAGACGGCGCCCCTCAGGCGTTCGCTCGATCTGAACCACCAGATCCACCGCAGCATTGAGCTGTCTCCGCACCGCGTCCTCCGACACGTCGCCCGCCATCAGCGCCAGGGTTTCGAGGCGCCAGAGCGCCTCGATGGGGGAATTGGCGTGAACGGTTGCCAGCGAGCCGCGATGACCGGTGTTCAAAGCCGAGACAAGATCCAGGGCCTCAGGTCCACGCACCTCGCCGACGACGATCCGGTCAGGCCGCAGGCGAAGTGCAGACTTGAGCAGCGACCGAATCGTGATTGCCCCGGCTCCTTCGGCATTGGCGGTTCGCGCTTCCAGTCGTATCACGTGACCGGGAAGCGCGAGCTCGGCAGCGTCCTCGATGGTGACCACTCGTTCTCCGACCGGAATCGCCCCGCCGAGAAGGTTGAGCAGAGTTGTCTTTCCTGCACCGGTCCCGCCGGAGACGATGATTGTCTCGCGGCCGGCGACGGCGGCCTGAAGGCGCTCGACATCGTCGTCCCGGGCGAATCCGGTCTCCAGCAGATCATCGAAGGTCTTGACACGCTGGGTGAACCGCCGGATGGCGACTATCGGGGAATCGACAGAAGCAGGAGGAATCACCGCATGGAGCCGGCTTCCGTCGTGTAGCCGGGCCTCGACGGTTGGGGAAGCCTGGTCGACCCTCAGTCCAAGAGGCGCAATCAGTCTCTCCACCAGATTGAGGATCGAGTCGGTGGACTCGAACGAAACAGCGCAGCGGGTCAGGCTCCCGTCCCGATCAACCCAGACATCGGCAGGCCCGTTGACCAGGATGTCGGTGACATCGGGATCGTCAAAGAGGCTTTGGAGCGGGCCAAATCCGATCACATGGTCGACAACGGTGTGAACGGACGAAGCGACCCTCCAAGGAGACTCTCGCTGGAGCACTCCTCGAGCCGCCGCCTCGACCGGCCCTCTCGAAAAGGGGGTGTCGCCCTCGGCAATCGCGCGGCTGACGCGCTGGATCACGCCCAAGACATCCTCCAAACCTGTCGCCAGACTGCCAGCCACTCCGTGGCTCGGGGCAGACGACCCATGAGCATGCTCCTGACCTGTCGGGGCGAGATCGTGGGGAGTAGGGGACCAGGTCCGGGGGGTCGCGCCCCCACGCCGATCGGCTGCCACACGGATGCCCCCTGCTCCCACGTCTCGAGAAGCCCTCGATAGAGGACGTGCACCGGGACGGTCGGACCCGGCCACGACTCATTACCGACTGCCACGACAACGGCCGGCCAACTGGCGGCCAGCCGATCCACGAACTCAGTGACCCGATCCCCGTCTATCGGGCCCGCGGCTATTCGCGCCACTCCCGGCCGGCCCGGGCTCAACTCATCGTGGCGAGGGCCATCGGAGACGATGTCGGCCAGCGTCCGGGGCCCAAGACGGCCCGAGAAGCCGACGCAATCCACGACGAGCGCGGTGCCTTGCGACGCCGCCAAGCCGATCGGGGCAATGGCAGACATGACCGGATCCGGGGCCCGCACGGCGAGCACTCGGGATCTCCCCATCCCACTCATGGGGAACGACCATATGGGCTGCGGAGACTGCGAACAAGGGGGTCGTGCCAACTACGCGGCACGGTTATCTTGAGCGTATGGCTGCAGCCGCTTTCTTCGACCTCGACAAGACGATCATCGCCAAGTCGTCGACGCTGGCGTTCACCCGACCGATGTTCAAGGCGGGTCTTCTCAGCGGTTCCACCCTCGCCAAGGCCGGTATCGCCCAGGCCTACTACCAGGCGTTCGGAGCCGACCACGACCAACTGGAGCGGGTCAAGGAGGAGCTGGCGAACTTGACCCGGGGCTGGTCCCGCAGTGAGGTCACTGATGTCGTGGAGGAGACCGTCGACGAGGTGGTCTCTCCCCTGGTGTTCGCCGAGGCGCTCGCCATCATCGACGGGCACAAGCGGGCCGGTCGGAAGGTTGTGGTCGTCTCGGCAAGCCCCGAGGAGATCGTGCGGCCCCTGTGCCGGTACCTGGGTATCGATGACGTGATCGCCACTCGCTCAGAGGTCGACGAAGACGGCATCTACACCGGCAGTATCGAGCACTACGCGTACGGACCTGGCAAGGCCGAGGCGATGATCGAGATGGCCGAGACCCACGGCATCGACCTCGCCGACAGCTTCGCCTACTCGGACTCTGCGACCGACGTGCCGATGCTCGAGGCCGTCGGTCATCCGGTCGCCGTCAACCCCGACGACGAACTCCTGGAGATCGCCCGGGAGCGTGGCTGGGAGGTGCGCCACTTCGAGGCTGCCGTGACCCTGCGCGACAAGGTCGTCGCCAAGGCGGTGCCGGGGGCTGCGGTGGCTACCGGCGTGGCGGCGGTCCTCGCCTATTGGGCCCTCAAGGGGCGGCGGGCATCAAGCTGACCGTCCACGACACGCCGAGCTCCTCCACAGCTTCGTAGAGGTCGTCGACGGTCGAGAAGTCCCCGGCGAGCCCTCCGGTGATCTTCTCGCTCAGAACGATGACCTCGACCGACCACACCTGGTCGCGGTCCACCGAAGAAGCTACGAATCCCTCGTCGGAAACCACCTTGAGCGCATCGGAGGGCGTGCTGACGAAGAGAGTCGCCGAGCCGGCGGAGACAGGGCCCGGAGGGTCGACGAACACCCCCTGCGGGGTGAAGGCGACATTCCCGCCGACAGATGCCTTTTGGGCAAGGTCTGAAGCCGTGAGCACCGGCCAAAGGTACCCTCGGCTCGATGCCCAAACGCGCCATGATCGTCGTGGCCGCCGGAGAGAGCTCTCGGTTTGGATCGGACAAGATCATGGCCGACGTCGCCGGGCGCCCGCTCATCTGGCACACGATGCAAGCCGTCATCCACAGTGTCGACGGCTGCATCCTGGTCGCCCGGCCGGAGGTGATCGACCGACTCATGGCCTTTGAACTCGGCGCCAGCATCGTGGAAGGGGGGCCGACCCGGACCGCCAGCGAGGCAGCCGGGCTCGCCGCGGCGGACGCGGACGCGGAATTGATCGGCATCCACGACGGGGCACGTCCGGCCGTGACTCCAGTCCTCGTGGAGAGGCTGTTCGTCGAGGCAGAGCGAGTCGGTGGTGCCGTTCCGACAGTCGAAGGGATGTTCTTGGACCGGGAGACAGGTAGGCCGATGCCCGGTGTAGCCGGAGTGCAGACACCCCAGGTGTTCCGGGCCAAGGATCTGCGCGCGGCCTACGGAGAGCTACGGAGAGGCTCCGGTCATGACACCGTTGAGATTGTGCAGCGGCATGGAGAGGTTCGAGTCTCAGCTGTGCCAGGAGACCCGGAGAACATCAAGGTGACCTATGCCGATGACCTGGTCGTGGTCAGAGAGATCCTCGAAGAACGTATTCATAGCGAACCTCGGTGATAGGAGTCCCGCCAATCCTCTCGAGCTTGATCCCGTTGGCGAGCTCCCACCCCTGACGCTCATAGAAGGCGCGCGCCTGCGAGTTGCGGTCGAGCACCCACAAGAGCGCCCTGTCATATCCAGCTTCGATCATCTCGGACTCGGCGTGTGCCAACAGCCGGTAGCCGTGACCCATCCCCCAGTGGTCAGGATGGGCGTAGATCGAATAGAGCTCGGCCCATCCGCCCTCCTCCTCGGGCGCGAACGGATCTCCAAACCAGCAGAATGCGACCGGTTGGTCGTCCGGCTCCACCAGCAAGTTGACACCACCCCTGGCCAAGAGATCGGCGAACCAGGACTCACGTCGTCTCCGGTCGAGGCCTTCGAGGAACCCCTCATCGAAGACCCCCCGGTAGGTGACCTGCCATGAGGTCACATGGATGTCGGCAAGGGTGGCAGCGTCGGCGACCACGGCGGGCCGGACCATCAACCCTCCTCGCTGTTCTCCTCTGGCCCCTCCGGCTCTTCTTCGCCTCCCAGGGCCCAGAAGGCAAGGGCAGAGAGGGCGGCAGCGCCGGCGGCCAGAGCAAGCCACCCGATCTGGCTGGTCTCGGAAGCGGCGGCTTCTTCCGGCTCGGTGCGATCGGGGGTGAAGTCGACTCCCAGATCGGTGAGGGTGTAGGCGTCGGACAAGCCGCCTTCCAGCCCGACGGCCTCGAAGACGACCGCATAGTTCCTTGGCTCCAGCTCGGTTCTGATCCCGAAGACACCTTCACCGCGATGCAGCAGAGGGATCGTGGTCACTGCCTTGCCGTCGAAGGACAGGTGTGCAACCACGACCTCCGCCGACTCTCGCACTTCGACGCTCAATTGGATAGTCATCGAGGAGTCGTCGATCGTCTCGAGCCCCGCCGATGCGACGCCGAACACACCGCCCAGCTGAATGGCCACCGACACGCCGGCCGCCGCCCACCTCATGACTCCACCCACTGCCCACGATCGACCAAAAGCTGTTTCAAGACGTCAGGCCGGTCGGTGATGAGTCCGTCCACTCCAAGATCGAGGAGACGAATCATCTCGTCCCGGTCATTGACGGTCCACACGTGTACTTGCATGCCGGCGTCGTGCGCGGCAGCGACCAAGCCCTCGTCGACGACCCGAACCCCCCGAATCTGGGTGGGAACCTGGAGCGCCTGTGCCTCGCCGCCGGCGCCTCTCCCCACCCGAGAGGCCAGGACCCACAGTCGGCTGAGGGCCGGCCCGGTCGAAGTGGCGACCTTTCCGGCGGTTGCCCTTCTGAACTCTTCGAGGCGGCCATCGTCGAACGATCCGACGATCAGGCGATCTCCTATGCCGAGTCGAGCCGCCAGATCGGCCAGAGGCTCGACGAGACCGTCCGTCTTCAGGTCAAGCACGAGGGAGACGTAGGGGAAGGATGTGGCCAGTTCCTCGAGCGTGGGAACCTTCAAGCCTCGGCCGCGGAAGATGAAGCCGTCGGTGCCTGCATGCCGATACCCGGCATCCAGTTCTTTGATCTCGCCCAGCGAGAAGGAGTCCACCGGGCCGGATGCCTCGGTGGTCCGATCCACGGTGTGGTCGTGGACGCACACCAGCACGCCGTCCGATGTGATGTGGAGGTCGGTCTCCAGGTGCCTGAACCCGAGATCGACCGCTCCCTGGAACGCTTCGAGCGTGTTCTCCGGCCATAGGAGACGACTTCCGCGATGAGCGATCGGGACCGGTGGAGACCATCGATCGGTGTCGAGCCTCATCGGCATCACGGTACCCCGGGTGGCAAGCATAAAAACAAGCGGCGGGCCGTCGGCCCGCCGCTACAAGTCGTGATGTGGTCTATTAGACCGCTACTCGGTCCTTGAGCCCCTTCGACGCGCTGAAGTGCGCATAGTTTCTCGCCGGAATGGTGATTGTCTCACCGGTAGCCGGGTTGCGGCCCTGACGCTCCGAGCGGTACTTGAGGCTGAAGCTTCCGAACCCAGTGATGTTGACCTTGCGGCCCGCATCCAACTCGACGGCGATGATGCCTTCCCCGGCTTTTGTGGAGAAGATGTGCTCGATGATCTCGGCTGCCTTCGCCTTCGAGATATCGGCCTTGCCGGCAAGCTTGTCGGCCATCTCGGATTTGTTCACGGCCCCTCCTTCTGGGTCGATGAATTCGCGCTCATATGATGCGGCGACTGGCCGACACGATAGGGGAATCTCCCTTCAGCACGGGCATTTCTGACGATTTACGATTCGCGAGTTCGAGGAGTCAAGTGAGCATCAACTATCAGCTCGAAGACGATGTAGCGATCATCACTCTCAATCGATCTGACACCTTCAATGCCATCGGCGCCGAGATGTCCGACGGCCTGATCTCCGGTCTGGAGGCCGCCGGGTCAGAGGCCCGCGCCGCGGTGATCACCGGAGCAGGCAAGGCGTTCTGCTCCGGGGCCGACCTGGGCGAGATCATGGCGGACTACGAAGCGGGTGGCCCTGAATTGGGAAGGATCCTCGATGATGTATTCCACCCGGTCGTGAATGCCCTCAGCGAATGCCGGGTGCCCACCGTCGCCGCCATCAACGGAGTCACGGCAGGGGCTGGGCTGGGTCTGGCCCTGGGGTGTGACATTCGGGTTATGGCCGAGTCGGCCTATCTGACGTCGGCGTTCACAGCGATCGGGCTGGCACCCGACTCGGGCATCACCTGGCTCCTGCCCCAGCATGTCGGGATCTCCAAGGCAATCGAGTTGACTCTGACCAACGCCCGGGTGGGAGCGGCCGAAGCCCGAGAGCTGGGACTTTGCTCAGAGGTCGTACCGGGTGAGGAGGTCGTGGGCGCTGCCACCGCGCTCGCATCGAAGCTTGCGAGCCTCGTACCCGACTCTCTGGTCACCACGCGCCGTCTGATTCGCGAGTCCGGAAAGCTCGGCTTCTCGGCCGCATTGGCCGCCGAGCGAGAAGAGCAGGCGCGTCTGGGCAAGACTCCCGAGCACTTGGAGGGGGTTAGTGCCTTTCTCGAAAAGCGGGTACCCGACTTCAGGCAACCCGGCGGCCGGGACACCTAGGGACCCGACTCTCAGGGTCTTATGAGGTAGAACTCGAGGGTCAGTTTCCCCGCCTCGCCGTGGCCGAAAGCCACGCCGACCTCGTCGTTCAACCAGGCGAGGTCCTCGTTCCCGGTCTGAAAGGTGATCAGTTCCTTGGGATCGGCCGATCGGTCTGGGTTGGCGATCGAGACCCCGGTGGCCCGGTACCCAACTGACTCCCTCTTCTCCCCGATCACTCCCTGGATCGTGAGATCCATGTTCCCGTCCTCGCGGACCGTCACATAGTCCACCCCCGTCACCGGACGCTCACCCTCCCAATGTGGGCCGGTTGCAGTTCCCTCGAAGGGGAAATCGATGCGCATCCCGGCCGGGCTCTTTCCGATGACCTTCATCCCCATGTCCGCGCTCACGCTGCAGAAGGGCTCCAGTGACGGCATTGATCAATCCTCTCGATTCGGCGCGTTCCCACCGTAGCTGTCCAAGAGATCCCTCACTTCGGCGTCGGTGATCTGACGAAAGTCGACGTACCAGGCGCCCACTGCGCCGAACGGCCAAGGCTGGTCGAGCGTCACGACTCGGTCTGCCTCCTGCCTGAGAACCTCCACGGTGTCGGAAGGTGCCACTGGCACCGCCACCCACACCGCAGCTGGGGAGCGCTCCTGCAACACGGCCACCGCCGCACGAGCCGTCGAACCGGTGGCCAAACCGTCGTCGATGAGGATCGCGGTCTTTCTCGCCGGATCGACCGGCTCGCCCAAGCGGTAGAGGTCGAGTCTCCGGTCGAGCTCCTGCTGTTCGGCCTCCACCACACGATCAAAGGACGCACCGCTGACCCCGACCAGAGAGACGACACCCTCATTCCGGACCAGGACGCCTCCCTCGCCCAGCGCTCCCATGGCCAACTCGGGCTGACCGGGCACGCCGATCTTGCGAACGACGAGGACATCGAGCGGACACCCCAGCGCGCGCGCCACTGGCACTGCAACCGGCACGCCACCGCGGGGAAGGGCGAGAACCACCGGGTCGGGAGGATCGAGATCACGGAGCAAAGAGCCGAGCTGTTCCCCGGCCTGGTGACGATTTGGAAAGCGCACCTAGTGGTCCACGGGGGCCACTAGCCGTAGCGGCCCACGTACTGCTCGAGCCATGGCATCACCTTATCGATATAGCTGGTTGCCTCATCGAGCGGAAGGGTTCGGGCGGCATAGTTGATCAGCATGACCTGGCGGGCCGCGTGGAAGCCATCCAACTGTCTCTCATCCTCGATCGGCCACGGGGCCACCGTCTCGAAGCCCTTCCGGTAGGCGTCGCGAATCTCGTCCCTCTGGCCACTTGCCCGGGACGAGTAGAGAGAGATGGCGGCATCCTGGGCGGGGAGAGCAATCATCACGTCTTCGAAGTCAAAGGCATGCATCCGGCTACCCACGACATGGACATTCCACTCGTGGAGATCCCCGTGCACGACTTGAGGCTCCCCGGTCTTCCACGCCTCTTCGATCACGCGCTCCGAAAGATCGACCGCGCCGGCGATCGTCTTGCGCCGGGTCGGCTCGAATATGTGCTGATACAGAGGGTCTTCGATGATCACGGGATCGATCTCGGCCCCGTAGTAGAACACTTGGTTCCAACGTCGCATCTGACCTGAACCCGGAGGCTGCCACGTCTTGCCGTGCTCTTGCAGGGCAGCCGACATCTGTCCGAGCAGGCGGTACCCGAAGGTTCCCGAGCCATCGGCAAGCGGAGATCCGGGTATCCATGTGAACAGAACACAAGGCCGCTCCTTTTCGAGATCCTCGTCGAAGGCGTCAACGATGAGGGCTCCGTCGGCAGTGTGAATCGGACGGACCAGGTCCAATGCGGTCTCCCGGTTCAGGGCGTCGAGCCAGGCGACCTCGAACCCGATGTTCTCGCGCGTGTTGGCGTGCGGAGTTCCGACCCGGAGAACCAGTTGCTGACCGGTCTCGGTGATCACCCGGTACATGACATTGGAGTGCGTGGCGAGGTGATCGACCTCCCGCGTCAAGAAGGGGTATTGCCGCAACACCTTCTCCGCGAGGGGAAGGAGCCGCGATGCCTCTGCTGCGATTCTCGATGCGTCCATATTCAAAACCTGGCATCTCTCAGCCCACCGCAGTCATTCCGGTTGCCGACCGGGTCAGTCTCGGGACGCTCCCGGGGACTGCGACCCGATGAGAGCATCTCCGTTACCCCGGTGGTATCGGTCCCACAGCGCCAACATTGAGGGAAGGACCAATACCGATGCCGCCAAAGCCAGGCCTATGGCGAACACCGTGACCTGTCCCATCTGCCGGAAAGGCACCAAGCTCGCCGTGATCAAGATCCCGAAACCGGCCATTGTGGTCAGCGCCGACCCGGCCAGCGCGCCGCCGGTGTGTTTCATCGTCGACCGCATGGCTTCCTCCAAGCTGTCGTGAACCTCTCGGTCATCTTGGAACCGTCGCGCAATGTGAATCGTGAATGGCACGCCGATACCGATTGCCAAAGCGGCGAGGGTCGCCGTGACCGGTCCGAACGGGATGCCGCTGACAAACATGAGGCCGTACGTCCACAGGACCACCAGCGCGACAGGTGCGATGGTGATGACGCCAAGGAACCAGCGGCGGCTCCCGATGAAGAAGTTGATGATCAACACGAGCCCGGCGGCGGCCACGGTGATGAAAAGGGACACGCTTTGGGAGGCTGTCAGCTCAGAGACGACGACATCACCGATGATGTTCTGAGAGGTGTCGATGGCAGTGGCGCCGAGATCGTTGATCGGCTGGAAGGCCTCGTCCAGCCCGGCACGCAGGTCTTCTACCTCCTCACCCGCAGTCGTCGAGATGTCCCAGAGGAGAGCGTCAACATCATCGCCGTCCATTGCGATGACCCTCGCTGCCAGCTCGGGAGCCACCGCCAGCAGGGCCTGGTAGAGCACGCCGGGATCAGCGTCGGGGGCGATCGTCATGTCGGGTTGCATTCCTACCTGTTGGACAGCGACGAGAAGCTCCGGAGGCGACGCCGCAGGGCCACCCTGGAGCATCTGGCCCAGCAGCCCGATTGGGGAAGCCGCATTGGCGAACTTTCCGATCGGCGTGTCGACGGTCGAAACGTCCTCGATCTCGGTGATATCCCGATTGGCCCGGACCAGGGCGTTGTGCACGCCGGCGTCGATGGGTTGGGCGTCACCGGGCTGGATCAGGACCTGGGTCTGCTCGCCGAACCCTCCGCCGAACTCGGACTCGAGAACATCGAGTGTCTCTATGTAGGGAGAGTCCTCAGGGAGGAAGTCGGTGAAGGAGAACTCGGTCTCCAGCTGAGAGAAGCCGTAGTAGCCCGCACCTCCCAGCAAGAGGGCGATGAGAATCGTGGCGATGGGCATCTTCTCGGCCAGCCACGAGGTCTTCTCCATCAGCCGCGGCAGCGTTCGCTCGCCGTGGGACTTAAGAGAGTGAACTGGAAGGGCGGCATTGGTCTCCGCTCTCCGATCGGCGAGCACCCGCACCGCCGGCACGAAGGTGAGCATCAGGACAAATGAGACCACGATCCCCACGGCGGCGAGGATGCCGAAGTCCTTGAGTGCAGGCACGGGGTTGAACAGGTTGGTCAGGAAGCCGATCACGGTTGTGATCGTTGCCAGGGCCAGGGCAATCCCCACCGACTTGATGGCCCCGGTCATCGCCTCATCGACTCCGGAACCTCCGCCGACTTCTTCCCTGTACCGGGAGGCCAGGTGGATGGCGTAGTCGACACCAAGGCCGATTAGGAGAATGGGGACGATCTGGGTTGGAGCTGAGAAGGCTGTGATGATGCCTGCCTGTTCGAGCAGATACCCGATGCCCTGCATCCAACTGATCGCCGCTCCGATGGTGACGAGGGTGACGAGGGTGTCTGCGACCGTTCGGCGGGAGGAAGCGAACCAGCTTCCCTCTCGACCCGGCGCGAGCCAGAAAACACTGAGAAGGATGACCATAATGACACCGGCAGCCATGGCGAAGAGCCGGCCGACCTCCTGGGTGAAGTCGTCGGAACCGGAGAGCAGGAGCGGGAAGGAGAATGGTCGGATCTCGAGTTCGGTTTCGATGGCCTGGAGATCGGCAGCCATCGCCACCTCTTGCTCGACCTGAGCATTGAACGCCTCCTCGGCGTCCCCCGGGAACCCACCGAGGAACGCAAGCGTCATCCCAGAAGACGCAGTGTTCGCCGCCGGGTCGTAGTCCTGGCCGACCATCGACAACAGGAACTGGGCCTGCTGGGCAGCCTGAGGATTGCCGGGATCGGCCGTGGGGTCGATCGAGATGGCGAAGAACTGCTTGACCATCTCATCGGTCATGGCTTCGAGCGGGATTTGCTGGGCGGCCATCACCCCCTCCACACCGCTCAGGTAGTGGAAGACTCCGGGGCGGTCTACGCGATCGTTGATGTTGTCGCCAACGCCTGAGGAGCGTATGGCCGAGACGATCTCAGTCACCGCCTCGAGGCCTTCGGCGGTGATGACGTCTCCCCCCTCGTCGCGCACTATCACCTGGAGCGTCGACTCAGCTGTGTCGTCACCGAACTTCTCCGTGATGGTCTCGCTGGCGGTGATCTCCAGACCCTCCGGTGCAAAGCCCTCGTTGCCGGAGGCGATCTCGACTTGGCGTGACAAGTAGCCGAAGACACCGCTGAGGATCAACGTCACGACCACCACAAACCAAGGAAACCTTCGCGCCATGGCGGCGAGGAAGCTGACGATGAGGTTCAAGAAGGCTCTCCTGGCTAGAGGTGTCTGATGATGGTCGTCACCTCAAGATGTAAAGCCAAATCATTCCGACGCGGTGTCGAGAAGCTCATCGAGGACCCTGACGAACTTCTCGTTCTCGTCGGAACGACCGACCGTTACGCGCATCCAGCCTTTGGACATGGGGCGGATGATCACGCCGCGTCGGGAGAAGTCGTCACCGACTGCCTTGGAGTCGTCGCCCGGCATCTTGAAGTAGATGAAGTTGGTCTGGCTGGAGGCATGGTCCAGGCCACGTTCGGCCATGACGCCCAACAGGTGGTGGCGCCCAGCCGCGTTGGCAGCAACCCGGCGCTCCATCTCCTCGGGCTGGCCCAACGACGCCAACGCCGCCGCCTGGGCCACCTGGTTGACAGTCAACGGCGACTGGGCCTTGCGGATCTCCTGGAGGATCGTCTCGGGGCCGACGGCGTATCCGATTCGGTGCGAGGCCAAGGCGTATGCCTTCGAGAATGTGCGGAGCACCACCACGTTGGGAAGCTCGATCGCCAGCGGTATCGCCGTCCCGTAGGCGGGATCGGTCACGAAGTCGTAGTAGGCCTCGTCAACCACGACCAGAACGGAGTCAGGCACCGATCTGACGAAGTCCTCGACGGCGGCGGCTTCTCGGACCGTCCCCGTGGGGTTGTTCGGGTTGCACACGAAGACCAAACGGGTGGAGTCATCGATGGCCCCGGCCATGGCGTCCAGGTCGAGGCGGTACTGGTCGTCCAGCGGGACTTCGACGGCTCTCGAGGCCGCCCAGGTGGCCGCGAAGCGGTACATGATGAAGCTCGGCCACGGGTAGACGAGACTGGTGCCGGCACCTCCCAGAGCAAGTGCGATCTCGGCCACGAGCGCAGTGCTCCCAGCCCCGAAAAGGAGGTTCTCTCGTGAAACTCCGAGGTGGTCAGCGAGCCCGTGGGAGAGGTCCCAGACGTCGGGGTCGGGGTAGCGATTCGACCCGACCAGGACCGCGGTGGCAGCCTCGATCACGCCGGGGAACGGGCCGTCGGGACTTTCGTTGGAGGTGAGCCGGATGATGGAGTTCGGATCGAGGCCGAGCTCGCGCGCTACGTCCTCGATCGGGCGTCCCACCTCGTAGGGAGTGAGGGCAGCGATCTCGCTCCGGAACTCGGGCATCCGGGGGACACTAGGCCCCCCACGCGCAGAGGTCCGACATGTGGCAGACTCGGTGTATGGGTCAGTTCGAGACTCTTTCGATCATCGATCCTCAGGGCAGTCTCGTGGGCGAGGATCCCCAACTCGACCCCGAGCTCTATCAGCAGATGTACCGCAACATGGTGCTTGCCCGCGAACTCGACCGCCGCATGCTCGCCCTGCAGCGCCAGGGGCGTCTCGGCACCTACGCGATGCTCGAAGGACAGGAGGCGGTACAGATCGGCTCGGCCCTGGCAATGGAGCCCAACGACTTCGTCTTTCCCAGCTACAGAGAGCACGGCGTGCAGGTCACGAGGGGCCTCCCGATGGAGGTCCTTCTTGCATATTGGAGGGGATTGCCCAACGCCGCCTGGGACATGAACAAGTATCGCACCGGGATCGTGACCGTCCCCATCGCCAGCCAACTCCCCCATGCCGTCGGCTACTCCTACGTGACCAAGATGCGAGGCGAGGACACGGTGGCGGTCACCTACTTCGGCGACGGGGCCACGTCGGGGGTGGACTTCCACTCCGGAATGAACTTCGCCGGCGTGTGGAAGACCCCGACGATCTTCATCTGCGCCAACAACCTGTATGCGATCTCGGTCCCCTACGAGAAGCAGACCGCTGCGGAGACCATTGCGCAGAAGGCAGGCGCCTACGGATTCGAGGGCCTGCGGGTCGACGGCATGGATCCGATCGCCATGTATCTCGCCACCCGGCTCGCCGCGCAGAGAGGACGGGAGGGCAAGGGCCCGACCTTGATAGAGGCCATGACCTACCGCTATGGACCGCACGCCACGGCGGACGACCCGACGCTCTACAGGAGTCAAGAGGAGGTGGAGTCCTGGAAGTCGAAGGACCCTATCGAGCGTCTGCGCCGATTCCTCGAGGGACGCGGTGAGTGGGACGAGCGGGCCGGGGAAAAGATCGCACTGGAGGTTACGGATGCTGTCGACCAGGCAATCACTGCCATCGAGGCTCAGCCTCTTCCGACTCGTGACGACGCCATCAGGCACGGATTTGCCCGAATCCCGGAGCACGTCGCCGACCAGCTTCATGCGATGCAACGGGCGCACGGCGAGGAGGAGACCTCCTTCAGCGACGGGGAGCTGTGGAAGATCGGCTTCGACTCTCTCCCTGCGGGACCGACGGAGTCCTGGACCATGGCCGAGGCCATCAACGCCGCCCTCCACCAAGCGATGGAAAGAGATGACATGGTCATCCTTCTCGGCGAGGACGTCGGCTTGGCCGGGGGCGTGTTCCGGATAACCGATGGCCTCCTCACCAAGCACGGAGAAGACAGGGTGATCGACACGCCGCTCAACGAGTCAGGGATAGTGGGGGCGGCGGTGGGCATGGCCTTGGCCGGAGCCCGCCCGATCGCCGAGATCCAGTTCGAGGGGTTCGTATACCCGGCGTTCGATCAGATCGTCAGCCACCTAGGTCGATACCGCTTCCGCACCCGCGGGACTTCGTCTGTCCCCGTCGTGGTCCGTTTCCCCACCGGAGCGGGGATCGGTGCCCATGAGCACCACTGCGACTCACCGGAGGCCTACTTCGTCCACGCTCCCGGCCTCGTCGTAATCTGCCCATCCAGCCCAACCGACGCCAAGGGTCTTCTGGCGGCGGCGCTCGATGGCGATGACCCGGTGATCTTTCTCGAGCCGAAGGTCCTCTACCGGGCCGGTCGGGAGGAGGTCCCCACCGACCACTACACACTCCCGATAGGCCGAGCCCGGATCCGTCACGAAGGGACGGACCTGACTCTCGTCACGTACGGCGGGATGGTCCCGGTGGCCCTCGAGGCTGTCGAGAGCTCCGGTGCATCGGTCGAACTCATCGACCTCAGAACCTTGTTCCCCTGGGACAGGGAGACAGTGCTCGCCTCGGTTGCCAAGACCGGGCGCCTGCTACTGGTTCAGGAGCCGCAGGGATCCGCGGGAGTGGCAGCCGACGTTGCCGCAGTTGTTGCCGAGGAGGCGCTGTACGACCTCGCCGCCCCTATCGTGCGAGTCACCGGCTTCGACGTCCCGTGGCCACAGTTCGCCATCGAGAAGCACGCCTTGATCGACGCCGATCGGATCGAGGCCGGGATCCGGGAAGCGCTCCAAGGTTGAGCGCGGTGGCGGTGTTCGGCTCGGCGCAAACCGAGCCGGGCTCAGACGAGTGGATCGAAGCCGAGGAGACCGGAGCAAGACTGGCACAAGCCGGACACGCCGTCATCACAGGCGGGTACGGCGGAACCATGGAAGCCGCTTCGAAGGGGGCGGTTGAGGCCGGAGGACACACCATCGGCGTCATCGCGCCACTCATCTTCCCGGGCCGGAGCGGTGCCAATCCGTACGTGGTCGAAGTGATCGAGGCGGCGACTATCCCGGAGCGGATTGGCGTCATGATGGGCCGGGCCGCTGCTGTCATCGCCATGCCCGGGTCGATGGGGACCGCCACCGAACTCGTCCTGGCCTGGAACATCAACCACGTAGCCCGTCGCAACGGAGGAACCATGATCCCCACCGTCGCAGTCGGACCTGCCTGGGGAGTCGTGGCGGACACACTCATCGACCAGATCGGCGCGGGGGGAACCGACGTCTATCTCGTCGCGTCACCGGCCGACGGAGTCGAATGGGTCCTCTCCAAACTGGATAGCCACGGAGTTTGATTTTCGCGATCTAGCTTGACCTCCGGCATGAGCCACGTGATTCCAGAGGAAAACACGGAGCGGCGGCGCCGCGCCAACTGCCGGAAAGGTCGCCACGACTTCGGTGAGAACCAGCACGTCGGCGGCGGCATCATCCGTCGTGTCTGCGATGTGTGCGGATCGGTGACAATCGACTTGACCCAAGGCGAGGGGCTGACTGCTCCAGTCCTCGCCTCCTCCGACAGCATCCTGAAGCTGGCTCGTCGCCGGTAGAGAGGTCCTAACCTGCCGACGTGCCTCGCGTCATCCGAGCTGCCGGCGGTCTGATATTCAAAGTCTCACCCAAGGGGAACATCAAGGTCCTCCTGGCCCATCGGCCGTCCTACGACGACTGGTCGTTCCCCAAAGGCAAGGCCGAGAAGGGAGAGACGCCGGAGGAGGCTGCGATCCGAGAGGTTCTCGAGGAGACGGGATTGCATTGCCGGATAGTGGCTCCCCTGGGCGCGACCCGGTATCGCATCAGGGGCGGCGAGAAGGAAGTCAGATGGTTCGCCATGAGGCCCCTCCCCGACAGCCCCGGCTTCAAGAAGAACAAGGAAGTCGACTCCATCAAGTGGGTCTCGAGGAAAGAGGCCAAAGAGACACTCGAGTACGAGAACGACAAGAGACTTCTCGCAGACTCCGACCTGAGGAAGGTGTCCCAGACAGGGACCATCAGCCTGCTACGCCATGGCGCGGCTGGTGACCGGAGCAAGTGGGAAGGGGATGACCACAAGCGGCCCCTCACCAAGAAGGGCCGCAAGCAAGCCAAGGCGCTGGCCCGCCGTCTCCAAGGCCAGGGCATCGACCGAATAGTCACGAGCCCGTTGCAGCGATGCGTCGAGACAGTGGAGCCCATCGCCAATGCAACGGGGGCAAAGATCGAGCTGAGCGACGCTCTCGCCGAAGGGCCGGACATCGATGCCGCCTATGAGCTCGTGGACTCTCTCGTTGGCTACAACGCGCTGCTCTGCAGCCACGGCGATGTGATCCCGGCAACGATCAATCGCCTCATGTGGTTGGGCATGTCTCTCGACTCTCGCTTCTACTGCTCCAAGGGTTCGATCTGGGAGATAGAGGTCGAGCGCGGTCGCTTCACCACCGGGCGATACATCAAACCACCGAAAGTGTGACACCTGCTTGGTGCGGGTCGATGGCGCATCACCCCTCAAAGACCCGCAAAGAGCGGCTCTAGAGGGTCGTGGTGCCGGCGGCCCAGTCGGCGTGAAGGCCTGCATAGACCCCGGAGGCGGCGAGAAGGTCTCTGTGGCTACCTCTCTCGACGAGACGCCCTTGGTCAAAGACCAGCACCTCGTCTGCGCCCTCGGCGGTCGAAAGTCGGTGGGCGACGGTGACCGACGTCCGACCTTCGGTCAACCGGTCAATGGCGTGACGAAGCGCCACATCCAGGGCGGGGTCCACGGCCGAGGTGGCCTCGTCCAGGACCAGGAGATCGGGCGAACCTATCCAGGCCCGGACCAAGGCAATCAGCTGGCGCTCACCAGCCGAGAGATTGCCGCCCCGCTCTCCAACTCTGGTATCGAGGCCTTCGGGCAGTCCCTCCACCCACTCTCCCAAGCCGAGCTCGTGGAATGCCGTCCACACTTCGGCGTCATCGGCGTCTGGCCGGCCATAACGAACGTTGGCCGCGACGCTTTCATCAAAGAGGAACCCCTCTTGGGGCACGAAGGCAACCCGATTGCGCAACTCGGCCAGCCTTATCCTGTCCGCCCGAACTCGCCCGATGTGGATCACTCCCTCGGCCGGATCGAGGAGACGCACCAGCAGCTTGGCGAAGGTTGTCTTGCCCGAGCCCGTCTCGCCGACAACCGCCACCCGTGACCCGACCGCGATGTCGACCGAGACGTCCATGAGCACGTCAGGACCGCCGGGATAGGCGTATCGCACCCCATCGAACCTGGCGCTCAGGCCGCCCGGTCGCAGCGGCTCGGGATCCTCTGGCTCCTCGATCTCAACCTCGCCGTCGAGCACCTCCATGACTCGGCGGAGGCCGGATGCGGCGGACTGAGCAAACTCGAGCGTCTCGACGATGATCTGCAAGGGCTCGACCAGCAGGTTGGCAAGGAACAGGAAGGCTATGAGGGTGCCCGCCGACATCCCCTGGCTGAGCCCGATGAGGGCGCCCGTGACAATGAGCGCGGTAGTGAGCACACCGGCGAACACCTCTGCGCTGGAGAAGAGGATGTTGGCGAATCGAGCGGTCTTCCACTCGACGTCGAATCGCCTGGCAAGGGCGCGTGCCACCCTCTCGATAGTCGACCGCTCGGTCCCGTAGGAGCGAACGACGGGGATGGCGGTGATCGATTCGCTCAGGACCCCAAGCGAGATGCCGACCTGCTTGCGGACCTCGTCGTATCTCTTCGAAAGAATCCGCTGGAACCACCTCATCATGAAGAGATAGAGGAAGACACCGACGATGGCGATCAGCGCCAGCTCCCACTGGTAGGCGAACATGACCGCGCTCGCCAGAACGACCTGGCTCGAGGCAACCGTCAGGCCGATTCCTCCCCACTCCATGAAGTCCTGGAGTGTCGAGATGTCCGAGGTGACCCGAGAAACGAGGTTTCCCCGGCGCTCCGCCTGGACGTATAGGACCGACTGCTTGAGGATGTGTCCGAAGGCCTTGGTGCGAAGGTCGGATAGGCCTGTGGCCGAGGTCCTGATCAGGCGGAGAAGCGCAGTCCGCCCAACGACCACTCCGAGAATCAGGGCCACGATCGCCACCGATGCCTTCTGAATGACACCAGCGATGTCGACACCGGAGGCGCTCAGGATCTCCTCGTCGATCACCAACTGGATGACGATCGGGGTGATGACGGTGATCGCTTGGCCGATCATGGCCAGAGCAAGGGTGACCCACAGGCCGGCTCTCAGGGTTGGGGCTTCGATCAGGGCCCGGCGGATCACCGCTCCCGTCGAGTATGAGTCGCTCATGACGCCTCCTGGGACAGCCGGAGGGCCTCTTCCTCGTAGGCCTGGACCAGACGGGCGTACCCGGGGAACGCGCCGAGCAACTCTTGGTGGGTCCCATGGCCGAGGATTCTTCGGTCATCAACGAACACGACCTCATCGGCGAGACGTATCGACGCCGGGCGGTAGGCGACTACGACGACGGTCGAGGGCAGTTCTGCGCTCTTGAGGCCCTTGAGGATCTCTGCCTCCACAGAGGGATCCACTGCAGAGGTGGCATCGTCGAGGATGAGCAGACGCGGTTTGCGCACCAGTGCGCGCGCCAGCGCCAGACGCTGCCTCTGCCCACCCGATAGCGTTGCCCCCCTCTCGCCGAGCTGGGTCCCGAGCCCTTCCGGGAGGTCGCCGATGAAAGATGTGGCTCCCGCCAGGCGGGCGGCCTGGGCCACCTCGACGTCGTCGAAGTCGTCGTCCAGGGTGATGTTGCCTCGCACCGTGGTGTCGAAGAGAAATGCGTTCTGAGCAACGTAGGCCACCTCTTTGGGCAGTTCGGATCGGGCAAACGAGCGGAGATCCCTGCCCTCCAGCCGGATCTCACCCGAGTCGGGATCCCAGAGCCGGGCAAGGAGGAGACAGAGTGTCGACTTCCCCGACGCGGTGGGCCCCACCACGGCGAGTGTGGTTCCGGCACCAAGATCGAAGTCGAGTCCGGCGATGACCGACTCGTTGTCATACGCGAAGTCGACACCGGTGGCGGCCACCGGAGCGGCGACTCGAGCCTGCTCGGCGGACCGTTCACCGTACTCCACGAAGTCACTCGCATCGAACACCTGCTGGACGCGTTGCCAGCCGGCCAAACTTCCGGCCAGGTCCCAGAGGACAAAGCCGATCAGTTGGACGGGGAAGATCAGCAACGAGAGCAGATAGGCGACGGTGACGACGTTTCCCGGGGTGATGACCCCTGCGCTGACCCGGGCCGCCCCCACCACGATCAGAGTGACGATCAAGGCCTGGGGGATGGCGCGGATGATGACCTGATACTTGATCCAGGTCGAGTTGACGTCGATGAGCCTGTCTCGGAGCGTGTCGCTGGCGAGGCCGAGGCGCCCCTCGACGTAGCGCTCCCGCCCGAGGGCCTTGACAGTCAGAGCACCGTCGAAACTCTCATGGGCAATCGAAGAGACCTCACCGCGCCGGCGCTGCACCTCTTCCCAGAGCCCGTAGGTGATCCAGCTGCCGCGGATGTCGATTGCTATGACGACGACGAGACCGACGACAGCTCCAACTCCCAACCACAGATCGATCAGCGTGATCATCGTGATGGTTCCCACCAAGAGCAGCGACACCCCGGTCGCGTAGGGGAGCGGGCCGAGCACGCCTGTGCCTTGGTTCGTGTCGGAGTCGGCTACCGCGAGAAGGTCCCCGGTGATCTGGCGGTCGAACCAGGACATCTTCAGCGACAACTGATGGGCCAGGAGGCCGTTTCTGACGTCTTCCCGTGTCTTGAAGGACAGCCACCCGGCGGCGGTTCGGCGCAGGACGATCCCCATCGCCTTGATGACCGAGATACCAACGATCAGCAAACCCGCGGCGGCAAGAAGGTCCGGCTCCTGACCGCCTTCGAGAATGGGGATGATTACGCGGTCGGTGACCCAGCCGACCACGACGGAGGAGGCAATTATGGCGGCGGCGAAGATCGCCGCTCCCGCCACCGCGAGACCGAACGCTCCGGGATGGGCCTTGACGAAACGCCATATCAGCTGGGTTCCGTCGCGCACCACCGACCAAGGTGTGACTGGTGTCTCAGGCATGACCTATGACCAACGTACAACTTTGAGCTTGGTTCAAGTCAAGCCCCTGCCCACCCTGGCTCGACCGGCCCATGATACGAGCTGCGGAGCCCTCACTCTCCCAATCACCGGGGTTCCCTCTGTTACTTTGCCGCCCATGCAGATCGAGAGTGGCGAGCTCTACATCGGGCACGAGGGCGAGCCGACCGAGCCGGTCACCATCAAGGCTTCCGACCTCACCACACACGGCGTGATCGTCGGAATGACCGGATCGGGGAAGACGGGCCTCGGCGTCAACCTTCTCGAGGAGGCACTGCTCTGCGGCATCCCCACGCTCATCATCGACCCAAAGGGCGACATGGGGAACCTTGCTCTCAACTTTCCCGATCATTCTCCCGCCGACTACGAACCGTGGGTGGACGCCGCCAAGGCCGCGCGCAAGGGCATGACCACCACCGAAATGGCCGCGCAGATAGCGGTCGAAAGGGGCGCAGAGCTAGCCGAGCACGGACTGACCGCGGAGCGGATGCGCTTGCTCAAGGATGGCACAGAAGTCACTATCTACACGCCCGGCTCGAGTGCCGGAGTGGGTCTCAACGTCCTCGGGTCTGTAGAGGCGTCCGATCTCGACTGGTCGACGGACGCCGAGACCATTCGCGACGAGATCGAAGGATTTGTGTCTTCGTTGCTTCTGCTGGCCGGCGTCGACTCCGACCCTGTGTCGGGGCCGGAGCACATCCTGATCGCGACCATCATCGAAGTCTGGTGGCGTCAGGGAAAGAGCCTCGACCTTCCCACCCTCATTTCCCAGATCCCCAAGCCTCCGTTCCGCAAGCTGGGCGTCTTCGAACTCGATGCCTTCCTGGACGAGAAGAAGCGCACCGCTCTGGCAGTGAAGCTCAACGGCCTGCTCGCTTCTCCATCGTTCGCATCGTGGATGGAGGGTGAACCGCTGAGCATCGACAGGCTCATCGGAGCCGGCGATCGAACCAAGTGCGCAGTCCTCTACATGGCCCACCTGTCCGACGAAGAGCGTCAGTTCGTGGTCACTCTGATTCTCTCCAAGCTGGTCACGTGGATCCGGAGCCAGCCGGGCAGCGGAGAGCTGCGGGCGCTGGTCTATATGGACGAGGCATTCGGCTACGCCCCGCCGTCGGCCGAGCCACCCTCGAAGAAGCCGATACTGACGATCCTCAAGCAGGCCCGGGCCTTTGGGGTAGGCCTGGTGTTGGTCACCCAGAACCCGGTCGACCTCGACTACAAGGCGATGTCCAATGCCGGAACCTGGGTCATCGGTCGGCTCCAGACCGAGAACGACAAGCGGCGGATCCTCGAAGGCATGCAGACCATCGACGCATCCGCGGGAATCGAGGATCTGGACGGCTTGATCTCGAGCCTCGAGAAGCGTCAGTTCATTCTTCACCGGGCCAAGAAGCCAGATCCGAAGGTGTTCAGGCGGCGCCGGGCCATGAGCTACCGGATAGGACCGATGACACGGAACCAGGTGGCCGTGCTGATGGCGGGCCGAAGGGCGGCGGTGGCGGACAAGCCTCCGGGTCTGTCGACCCCACCCGTGCCCGAGGTCGAAGAGTCAGCCGAACACGCTCTGATTGCCCCCTACGTGGCCGAGGGGGTTGAGGTCAGGTATCTGGACCCTGCTGCGCCGTGGGCTGATTCGATCGACGCCGACCCGACCGGCACCAGATACGAGCCGGCGGCGGCGGCAACTGTCCAACTCCTCTACGACGACAGCCGAGCGGGTGTCCGCCACACAGAGACATACGAGGGTGTCGTCTACCCCCTGGATGCCATGGTCGACCCGGGAGACGTCATCGAGGTTGACCACGACGAAAAGGACTTTCTGGCCGACGCACCGAAAGGCGCCAGCTACTCGAGTCTGGAGGTGAAGCTCCAGAACAAGACGTTCTGGACCAAACTCCAGTCCGACCTCAGGAGCCACCTGGTAGCCAATCTGACCGTCGAGGTCCTCCACAACCCCTCCCTCAAGCTCTACTCACGCGTTGGCGAGTCCGTGGATGACTTCCGCACGCGGTGCGAGGCAGCGGCCGAAGACGCTGCCGACGCGGCGATGGCGAAGCTGGTGCAGCGCTACCAAACCAAGATCAATCGGGTCAAGGACCAGATATCAACGGCTGACTCGCGCGCTCGCGCGCTCGAACTCGAGGCCTCCGCCAGAAAGCAGGAGGAGTTGATGTCTGGTGCCGGCGACCTGCTCGGAGCGCTTCTGGGAGGTTCGAGAAGATCGAATCCGTTGGGCAAGGCTGCGTCGAGACGGGCCGCCACCAGGAAAGCAGAGGCGAGAGCCGACACGGCGAGCGCAACGGTGGACCAGAGACAGGCTCAGCTCGCCGTCCTGGAGGACGAATTGGCGGACGCGATGGTCGAGATAGCGGACTCACATGCCGCCATGGTCGAAGACCTCGAAACACTGGAAATCGGCCTGGAGAAGACCGACGTGCGGGTCAGCGACCTGAAGTTGGTCTGGGTGCCGGTCTCCTAGACGGTGTCGACCAGGGCCTTGAGGAGGTCGCTCGTCGATACAACTCCGAGAAGCGACCCGTCGTCGCCGACCACGGGGAGATGCCGATAGCCCGACTCGGATATCCACGATGCGGCGTCCCAAACATCCAGGTCCGGGTCGAAGGTGTCCGGCTCGCCACTCATGATGTCGGTGACCGAGGTTGCCCCCAGATCCAGACCCTCGGCTACCGCACGACGAATGTCCCGTTCGGTGACCAGTCCGAGTAGCTCCAAGCCCTCGACAACCGCGATAGAACCCAGGTCTTTTCGGTTCATCTCGAGAGCGGCCTCGGCCACCGTCGTGTCGGGCCCGCAGAGATGAGGGGCCTCGCCTATGAGGTCGCCAAGAATCACGGCGCCACGCTATCCGCCGCAGCAGCCCGATGCACATCCAGCCCAGGCCTCAGATGGGCATCGCCCTCAGGGAAGCGGATCGAGACACAGATCCCGAGAGAGTCCTCGAGCGAGTGCGTGGCCGCCGGGGGGCGTGGGCAACCCGAGGTTGCGATGAAGCCGGTCAGACGAGGTCTGCCTCGCGGATGCCGAAGGACGGGTGGCGGAGACGACACAGGGCCAGCTTCTCGAGCTGGCGAATCCGCTCCCGGGTCAGGTTGAACTCGTCGCCGATCTCCTCGAGGGTCCGGGGCACGCCGTCGTAGAACCCGTACCGGAGAGCAAGGATACGACCCTCGCGATCGGGGAGCCGCTCGATCGACTGGCGCAACGAGTTGGCGACATCCATCTCCTCGGTCATCTGAACCGGGTCGGCGGCATCCTCGTCCTCGATGAAGTCCCCCAGCTGGGCACCGTCCTCGCCGATTGGCTGCTCCAGCGAAACGGTGTCGGCCACGCTGAGGGCTAGCTCGACCTTGTCGGCGGTCACACCGGCTTCTTCGGCGATCTCCTCGGGACGAGGGTCCCGCCCGAGCTCGGCCTTGAGCGAGGCCTGGGCGGCCCTGACCGCAGCAAGTGTGTCGTGGAGATGGACCGGAATCCTCACGGTCCGTGACTTGTCGGCAATGGCGCGGGTGATCGCCTGGCGGATCCACCATGTCGCATAGGTGGAGAACTTGAAGCCCTTGCGCCAGTCGAACTTCTCGACCGCCCGGATCAGACCGAGGTTTCCTTCCTGGATGAGATCGAGGAAGTCGATCCCGGAGGTGTTGGCGTATCGGCGCGCGTTCGCCACGACCAAGCGGAGGTTGGCCGTGAGAAAGTCGTCCTTGGCCTGGGCACCGCGCCGAGCCAGACGTCGCAGCTCCATCTCCTGGCGCTTTCCGGAGTATTCGCCCTCTTCGAGCTTTTCGGCAGCCTCCTCCCCAGACTCGATCTTCTGAGCAAGTTCGACTTCCTGCTCTGCTGTGAGCAGGTCGTACTCGCCGATCGCGGTCAGATACTGCGAGACCAGATCGGTGGTCAGGCGGCCACGCTCGTCGGTTAGCTTCGAGTGAAGCCGAACGCGTCGAGGCTTCTCCGTCTTGTCTTTGCGCGTATCAGTGACAGCCATAGATTTCAAAGTCCTCCGCAGATGGCCCGTGCCGTGTGAGGGGCAGCGACCCCAAACACCCAAATATACGCACCCACACGGATTTGTGAACCCCCCAATTTTGCCGACACGCTGTCGACTCAGTCGGGTGCGTCGTCTCCTGAGCCCTCCGCACCGCCCATTCCCGCGAATCCGAGTGTCGAAAGCACGAGGGCGGCGAGGAACACCCAGACCATTCCGCCCTGTGAGAACATGCCAAGCAGGAAGAAAATTCCCGCCGCGGACATTGCCATCATCCGGCCACGTTGGACGGACCGGTCGGCAAACCAGGCGAGCAGGCCCGCAGCGAGCATCAAGACCAGCCAAACGACCTCCAACCCGATGCCACTCGGCTCTCCGAGACCCAAGATGATGGCCAGGAACAAGATGCCGCTGAGAATCCCGATAACACCCGCTACTCTCAGCGGTAGGCGGCGAAGCGCCGGGCCGCCCCCCTCTCTCACGACGGAGCCTCTGAACTGGCCCCCTCGATCGATTCGTTGGCCGTGATCCTCCAGGTGACCACCAACATCCCGAGCCACACCACCGAGGCGAACAGAAACGGGGCCCTGAGATTGATCGAGCCCAACAGGCCTCCGAGAAGCGCCCCGAGAGGCTGGGTGCCCCAGGCAAGCAGTCTCGCCGAGCCCGCCACACGGGCCCTGAGATCGTCAGGCGTGAGGCTCTGGCGGAGGGAGACGCTTACGACGTTCCACCCGGTGATCACGAAGCCGAAGAGAACCATCAGGGCGCCGGCTACCCAGACACTTCTGATGAACACGAAGAAGATCGACAGGAACCCGGACAGTCCAATGACTAGGCGGAGCGTGTTGCCCGGCCCGACAAGCTCGACGATGCGGGGCGAGACGAAGGCCCCGACCAAGCCTCCGATTCCAACGACCGAGAGGAGCAGTCCGTACCCGACGTCGGTGACTTCGAGAATCTCCAGGGCGTACAGGACGAAGATCGCGAAGATCCCGAACGCGATCAGATTGATCACGCCAGCCATGAGCACAATGGAGCGCAGGATCCGGTGGCGCCAAAGCCAGCCCAGACCCTCCTTTATGTCCTCCCGCAGAGTGCCCTGGTTCTCGCGTTTGGACTTGAACGTTCCCGGTATGAGCGCGACATACACAGCGGCGAGAGCGAACGACACGCTGTCGACGAAGAAGGGCAACGACGCAGCGACGGCGAACAGAAACGCTCCGAGCGGCGGCCCGGCGAAGGACCCGCCGACGAACTCGAGAGCCTGCAGGCGCCCGTTTGCCGGGGGGAGCTGTTCGCCGCTCACCAACTGGGGGGTGAAGGCTTCAGCCGAAGTGTCGAAGAAGGTCTCGGCAACGCCAAGGGCGAAGGCGGTCACGTAGACGGCGACCAGGCCGACATCGCCAGTCCAAATCCCGAGAGCCAGTGCGGCAAGCCCGACCGCGCGCACCAGGTCGGTGACAACCATGACCCGCTTCCGGTCCATGCGGTCCACCAGAGCGCCGGAGACCAGGGCGAAGAGAAACCATGGGAGACGCCCGACAAGGGTGGCTCCGGCAACGAGCATCGGGTCGCGGGTCAGCGTGGCGACAAGTAGAGGAAAGGCGGCACCCATGACGCCATCTCCGATGTTGGAGATGCCGGAGGCAACCGACAGCTTGTCGAAACGAGAACCGAGCTTGGTCGCCATTCAGACGGCTTTGCTCAAAGAGCCGGGCTGAAAGACGCGAAGACCGTCGTCAATGCCTATCTTCCCGACTCCGGGCATCGGGTAGTGGCCGGCGACGAAGTTGCCTCCGTTGGCCCTGAGGTCCTCGAAGATGCGATCACGGGTCGCAGCGGCTGCGGGGTGGTCGTTGTCGACCGGAAGGCTCCAGTCCGGATGCTCGACCTGGAACGGGTGGTTGCTTATGTCGCCGCCGAGCAGGGTCCTGGTGCCGTCGGAGAGGATGCTCAACCCGAGATGGCCCGGGGTGTGACCGAAGGACTCGAAGGCGGTGACCCCGGGCAGGAACGCCGTGTCGCGGTCGATCAGATCGACTCGCGATTGGTCTAGCAGCGGCTGAACGATCTCTCGTGCCGCCTGGGCGAACTCCCCTTCGGCTGTCTTCCAAAACCCCAGCTCCCGCTCATGGAACACGTGTCTGGCGTTGGGGAACACCACCTCTCCTTCGTTGTGGGCTCCCCCGATGTGGTCATAGTGCATGTGGCTGTAGACCACCGTCTCGATGGACTCGCGCGCTATGCCCAAAGCGTCCACGGCTTGTGGCATCAGGCCGGCGATCATCCCGGCCGGCCCACCGGTCATCTTCCCGATGCCGGCATCGAGCATGATCGTCCTGTCCCCATCGGTTATCAGGTAGCAGCCGAAGTTCATCCGTACCTTGCCCTCGTCGTTGCGGGGGTGGAACCGCCAGTGATGTTCGGTGGCGTTGGCGTGGTATCCGGTCGGGTCGCGCCAGTAGTACCCGTCTTCGATGACGAAGAGCGTGTAGGCGCCGCAATCGAGCTTCCAGGTCATGAAGTGATCTTGCCAGAACAGCTCAGGCGTCGGAATCCCACTCGCTGTCGAAGTATTCACGGGGATTGATCACCGCGGTCAGGGTGCCCGACCTCGCAGAGTCCATTTCGATCTGGGCAACCGTGGCCGTCTTCATGTCTGCGTACTGGCCCGTGATCTGTCGGACCAGCATCGACCAGGTCGGCTGGTGGCCGACCAACATGAGCCGGCTGACCTCGGGAGCTGAGGCCGCCACCTGGAGCACGACGTCGGGGCCGGATCCATAGAGACGGTCGTCGTAGGAGATCGCCGTGTCCCACTCCCCGGATTCGGCGGCCATGCGGATCGTGGTCGCAGCCCTCGCTGCGGTGGAGGAGATAGCGAGATCCGGCACCAGATCGCGCGAGGCGAGGAGACGGCCCATCAGGCGAGCGGAGCGAACACCGCGACGATTGAGCGGCCTCTCATGGTCACCGTGGTACTCCGCGTCCCAGTCGGACTTGGCGTGACGCATCAGCAGGAGCGTCTTCACTGGACGGGGATGGCCAGCCTCGCCGCCGTCAAGAACACCCTCGGGTCGGGGTAGTCGTCGCAGTAGTTGTAGAGATAGGCGACACGGACAACGCCTTGCGGGTCAACGACGAACTCTCCCGACTGCATCCAGGGGTCGTCGACCAGAGGCCGATCGATCTTCCGACGGTCTTCGATGAAGTCGAGGCCGATCTCCTCGGAGATCGTGCAGTACTCATCGGGAGCGTCGTATAGGACTTGTTCCTTCGACCAGTGGGAGAGGCCGAAGGCCTTGTGTGTTGCGTAGTCGGGATCGGCCAGAACCGGCACCGGGAGTCCGTAGCGCTCCTTGTAGGCGAGGACTCTCTCGATCTCGCCAGGGGCGACGACCACGGCAGCCATCCCGGCATCCTCGTACTGCGGATGCTCGTCCTTGAGACGTTCCAGGCGCTCCAGCCCGCATCCGCATCCGAGATGACGCCAAAGCATGACCAGGGCCGGCCTGTCCGCCCAGTGAGAGCCCAGCATGACCCGGGATGCGTCTTCGGCCGTCAACTCCATGTCGGGGGCTCTCTCACCGCGGCGGACGGGGGTGCCTTCGTGCGACGGTCCTGCCGTCCAATTCTCCAGCCACCGCCTCTCGGCGGCCATGGTCAAGGCAGAGACTTCGGTTTCGATCGATCACCTCCTGGGTTGGGACGAACCTAGCGGGGACCTCGTTGGGCGGGATGCTTGGTAGCTTCGAAGCATGCTCCGCCAGGTCGTCATCTCCTCACGGTTCAACGGTCCGCCCAACTCGGGAAACGGCGGCTACTCCTGCGGGGTGGTCGCCGAGGGAATCGAGGGCACCGCCCAGGTCCGGTTGAGGGTCCCGCCTCCCCTGGGAAGGGAGATGCTGCTTGCAGCCGACGGGCAGCAGGCGACCATGACCGAAGGAGACGTCGTCGTGGGCGAGGCCGTGGCGGCCGACCTCGATCTGGTCGTGCCCGACTTCCCCGACATGGCCGAGGCCCAGGAGGCGGGCTCGCGCTACACCGGGCTCGTGGAGCACCCTTTCCCGACCTGTTTCGTCTGCGGACCGGACTGGGCCGAGGGTGACAGACTTCGGATCTTTGCCGGGCCTGTCGACGGGCGGCTCCACGCCTCCCCCTGGATCCCACACCAGTCACTGGTCGATGAAACCGGTTTGGTCGGCCGCCGGCATGTCTGGACAGCTCTGGACTGCCCATCGTTCTTTTCCAACGAGGGAGCGCCTCCGGCGCTATTGGCCCAACTGACTGCCGACATCGTCCGTGTTCCCGAGGCTGGCGAGCCGCTGATCGCAATTGCCTGGCCCATCGAAGCGGAGGGGCGAAAGCGCTGGGCGGGGTCGGCCCTGGCCACTTCCGACGGTGAGCTCATCGGGCGCGCCCGGGCCCTCTGGATCGAGCCGAGTGGTGGCCTGCCGAATCTGCAAACCTCAGGCAGGTAGGGCCCTCGACGCGCACCAACTCTCCAGAAAGCTCCGAGCCCATGCCGAATCGACTGGCGCAAGCAACTTCCCCATATCTCCTGCAGCACCGGGACAACCCGGTGGACTGGCACGAGTGGGGAGACGAGGCATTCGACGAAGCCCGGCGGCGGGACGTGCCGGTGCTGCTGAGTGTCGGGTACGCCGCCTGTCACTGGTGCCATGTCATGGCACACGAGTCATTCGAGGACCCGGCAACCGCCGAACTGATGAATGGCCTGTTCGTCAATGTCAAGGTCGATCGGGAGGAGCGACCCGACGTCGACAGCGTCTACATGGAGGCGGTTCAGGCCATGACGGGACATGGTGGGTGGCCCATGACCGTCTGGATCGACCACGACCGCCGTCCCTTCTACGCCGGCACCTACTTCCCCGACAAGCCCCGCCACGGCATGGCCAGCTTCCAGGATGTGATCCGTGCTGTCTCCGACGCCTGGGCCAACAGGCGCGACGAGGTGCATGGGCAGGCGGAACGGATGGTCGATGCCATCACTTTTTCGATGCCGCCGACGGACCTCCCCGATGAAGAGGCACTGGAGTCGGCATACCGGCAAGTCCGGGCGGGGTTCGACTCCCTGCACGGCGGCTTTGGACGGGCACCCAAGTTCCCCCAACAGCCGGTGCTCGAGCTCCTCCTGCGCGTTCACGAAGAGTCATGGGCACCCGAGGCCAAGCAGATGCTCTCGAAGACGCTCGAGGAGATGGCCGCAGGAGGCATACACGACCAGATCGGGGGCGGGTTTGCCCGCTACAGCGTGGACAGGCACTGGCTGGTTCCCCACTTCGAGAAGATGCTCTACGACAACGCCCAGCTGGGGAGGCTCTACCTTTGGGCCGGGATCGAACTCGGCCGGGACGACTTCATCAGTGTCTCCCGGTCCACATTGGGCTACCTGGTCCGTGACCTCCGTCACCCCGATGGCGGCTTCTTCAGTTCCGAGGACGCCGACTCCGAAGGAGTAGAGGGCAAGTTCTATGTGTGGACACCCGACGAGATCGAAGCGGTGCTGGGGGACGGGGCAGGAGAGGTGATCGGGTACTACGGGGTCACCGGTGCCGGCAACTTCGAGGGCTCCAACATCCTCAACGTGGTGATGGAGGAGCCTCCTGATGGCCTGGCGGCGGCGAAGGAAGCTCTCCTGAGAGAGCGCTCGGCGCGAATTCGCCCCGGTCTTGACGACAAGGTGATCGCCTCCTGGAACGGGCTGGCGATTCGGGCATTTGCCGAGGCCGGCGCAGCCCTGGATGACACCGCGCTGATCGATGCGGCAGAGACCTGCGCCCGCTTTTGTCTCCAGAATCTGGTGCTGGATGGTCGCCTCATGCGGTCGTGGCGCGAAGGCAGGACCTCCGTTCCCGGATTCCTGGACGATCACGCCTCGATTGCGATTGGGCTCTTCGCTCTCTATGCGGCAACCGGCGACCAGCAGTGGTATCACCAGGCCATCGGCCTGACCGAACGGATCAACGGGTTCACCGGACCCGACGGAGTGCTCTATTCGACGTTCGGCACCACCCGAGACCTCCCCAAACGCCCCACCGACATGACCGACAACCCTCTTCCCTCGGGCAACGCCTTGGCTGCAGAGGCCCTGCTGATGGCCGCCCTCTACACGGGGAACCACGACTACCTGGAGAGGGCCGAGACCGCCCTGGGCTCGGTGGCCGCGTTGATGAGTCGCCATCCGTCGATGGTCGCCCACCATCTGTCGGTTCTGCACTCATCCCGCCGCGCCAAGGAGTTGGCCATCGTCGGCCCGGAGTGGCGTGAGCTCGCCCGAGTGCACTGGTCGGGCTTCCGGCCCCACGTCGCACTCGCAGGCACCGATTCGGGAGAGAGCCCGGTGCCCTTGCTCCGTGACCGTTTCCGGGAAGGGTCGACCTTCGCCTATCTCTGCGAGGGCTTCGTCTGCCAGCTACCCACGTCCGATGGCGACGTCCTCGCCAGCCAATTGGCCTAGGGGCGACTACAGATCGGCTCGAGTCTGGATCCGGTCCGGGTGAAGTTCTCCTCCAATCCGTCGAAGCCGGGGCGAGCTCCAGGACCAGAGATCCACGGCTGCTCCAGAAGCTTCATCATCGCCTTTGGTGTCATCCACCCCGGCCTGTCGGGTCATTCTTCGGAATCTCCCGGCTGACCTGACGGTTATCCGTGACGTGCCGTCTCTGAACCTCAACCATGCAGTCCTGTTCGTGACAGACCTGGATCGAGCCAAGACCTTCTACACGGACGTGCTCGGCTTCACGGTCATGGCTGACGAGGAGAGGTTCGGGGCAGCCTTCCTCCGGGCACCCGGCTCGGACAACCATCACGACTTGGGGCTGTTTGGGACTGCAGGTCCCAAACCACCACGTGGGTCGGTGGGCCTCTATCACCTTGCCTGGGAGGTCAGGGACATCAGGGACCTGGCCACATTCCGGGACGCGCTCGAAGAGGCCGGCCGCCTGAGCGGGCAGTCCCATCATGGGGCGACGGTCTCGATCTACGGAGCAGACCCCGACGGGAACGAGTTCGAGATCATGTGGATGCTTCCCAGGAAGGCGTGGGGCGAGTACGAGGACCGGGGTGTAGTGCTGTCCCTGGACCTCGACGCCGAGATCGAGCGCTGGGGAGAGAAACCGCGCCCGCTCGGGTGAGGCGGGGAAGGGGCCGCGGCCATCGCGGGCTCTCGCCGGCCCGGCACTTCAGGCTTCAAGATCGATGCCTCGTTGTATTCGTCGCATGGGCCGGCCAACTGAGCGCTCCGCTCATCGAGACCTGAGACCCGACCAGCTCCTGGGACGACGGCCAGAACGTGATGCGCCGAGGCATGGGGCCAACCAGGCCTGTCGGGGTCATGCCTGCACCTGCTCACCAGGGAAAGACCTCGCCAGCGCTGGCTAACACGACCAAGGCTTCTAGCCTCGCCGGCGTGGAAGTCTTCGACGACATCGTCGCTGCGATCGGAAACACTCCTCTGGTCCGGATGTCCCGACTTCATCCGGCCGGCAATCTCATCGCCAAGCTGGAGTACATGAACCCGGGCGGCTCGGTCAAGGAGCGAATCGCCGTCGCCATGATCGACCAGGCCGAGGCGGATGGGTTGCTCGAACCGGGCGCGACCATCATCGAGCCGACGTCCGGCAACACCGGAGTCGGCCTTGCCCTAGTCGCCGCCGCCCGCGGCTACCGGGTGATCTGCGTCGTCCCCGACAAGGTCTCCAAAGAGAAGCAGGACTTGCTCAGGGCGTACGGAGTCGAAGTCATCGAGACCCCGACCGAGCATGGGCCCGATCACCCCGACTCCTACTACGGCGTGGCCAACCGCCTGACCGAGGAGATCGAAGGTGCCTTCCAGCCAAACCAGTACTTCAACCCGGCCAATCCCCAGGCGCACTACGAGACGACCGGTCCCGAGATCTGGAAGCAGACCGACGGCAGGATCGACGTCCTCGTAGCCGGTGTGGGGACGGGAGGGACCATCACCGGCGCCGGGCGTTTCCTCAAGGAGCACAAGGACACGGTCGAAGTCGTGGGCGCAGACCCGGAGGGCTCCATCTACACGCAGGGACCGGATGGGGACCTCCACCAGTACTTCGTGGAGGGAGTCGGGGAGGACTTCTATCCGGAGACTGTCGACCTCGAGGTGATAGACAAGTTCATCGAGGTCGACGACGCCGAGTCGTTCGCCATGACCAGGCGTCTCGCCAGGGAGGAGGGCATCCTCACCGGAGGCTCGGGTGGGATGGCGGTCCACGCAGCGCTCCAGGTGGCGGCCGAGGACGAAGAGAAGCTCGTCGTGGTGATCATCCCGGACTCGGGGCGGGGTTATCTCTCCAAGGTCTTCAACGACGACTGGATGAGGGACCAGGGCTTCGACGTCTAGGGCATAGAGAGGGCCCCCACCTCAGCAGATGGGGGCCCCCGAAAACGACCTAGGCATTTCTCAGACTGTTCGTCGCCGCGGGTGGACAAGGCCTGCGGTAGCCAGAGTCGGGTGGTCCGAGTTTGGTGTCGCCACCGGCTCACGAGGAGCGAGCGGCGCAGTGGTCAGCGCCACTCAGCGCTCGGCCACCTCCAGAGTCCTAAAAGATAAATGCAAGTTCGGACCACCTCCTTTCTCTGGTGACGACAGTCTGGCACAAGACCGCGTATGTCGAGACAGAATTCGGGTCGCGATCCTGGAGCAGGGCTAGAGCCGGAGCGACCCGAAGAACCCGTCCCACCATTGGCCGAGGGCCCCGGTTCCTTCGCCGATCGCCCAGAGGAGGGCTACGCCCAGGGCCACAAGGGCGACGAGCGTGGCGAGGGCCCGCACCCGGTAGAGCTGACGTTGCGACCGGTCCTCGAGGTAGGAACGGTCGGCCGGGATCCTCGGCGGCCTTGCAGCCATCGTCGTCTTCACGGCTGGCTGTTCGACCGACTCGATTGGCGGTGGCGCGACCGGCGCGGGAAGCTCGGGCTCCTTGGGTCCGGCGCTTGCGGCTGACCCTGGGGCGAGGGTGGCCAGGGCCTGCTCGATGGTGGAGCTGGTCTCCCGGGCAGGGACGGCCTGGCCCGCCTTCTCGAAGAGCTGCTGCTCATCGACCCCGAGGATGGCGGATAGCGCCGTGATGACCGAGGCTTCTTTGGGGAAGGCCTGGTCGCGTTCCCAGGCCCTGACCGCAGTCTGGGACCGACCCACCAGCTCACCAAGCTTGGCCTGACTCAGGCCGAGCTTGCTTCGCCGGTACTTGATCGTCCGTCCGAAACTCCGCTCAGGCATCAGTGGAGAAATGCTATTACGGGGCCAAAGGTTCCCAGCGCACCCTTCCGTCGCAGGGCCCCAATACCTGCGCATCTGCCTGGAGAACCATCCCGCCTAACCTCCTCTGCCCATCATGGAGGCGTACGGACGCCTGGTGGGTCCCCCGGTCTTCAAAACCGGTGAGAGGCAGTCACTGTCTCTGGCGGGTTCGATTCCCGTCCGCCTCCGCTACCTGCTCCGACTCCCCCGCCCCAGCCTGGAGCAAGCCCCGACGTGGAAAGACAGAACGGGAGACGATTGGAGCACCGCTTCCGACCAACCGCCTGATAGATTCCCGGCAGCCGAGTCGGGAGAACCATGGACAGGGGGGACCGAACCGCCCTGACTGCTTTCGTCGGGAGCGCCCTCATCGGAGGCGGCATGGCAGTTGCCATCAAGTTCGCCGTCTCCGAACTCGACCCGGTTTGGGCGGCGACGTTCCGCTTTGTCGGGGCGACCATCCTGATGCTGGGCCTTCTCGCTCTCCGCAGGGAGTCACTACCCAAGGGAAAGGCCCTTGTCACCTCGGCCCTCTACGGCCTGCTCTCATTTGGCATCGGATTCGCCCTCGGGTTCTATGCCCTCACCCGTATCGACGCCGGTTTTGCCTCCGTGATCCTCGCAGTCATTCCCCTCTTCACCCTCCTGCTCGCAGTGGCCCACGGCCAGGAGAGGATCACCAAGAAGGCTCTGGCCGGCTCGGGAGTTGCCCTGGCGGGGATCGCCGTGATGACCGGCGTGTCCCTCGATGACGGCGTCGAGATCGTCCCGCTGTTGGCGCTCATCGCCGGCGCCGCCTTGCTCGCTGAGTCCGGGGTGCTGATCAAGTCGCTCCCCGACATCCATCCCATCGCCGTCAACTCGGTGGGCATGGCGGTGGGCACCGCCTTCCTGCTCGGGCTCACCTTCTTCGTCGGCGACGAGATCGTGCTCCCTACCTCAGCCGAGACCTGGGTTGCGTTGCTCTACATGATGATCGGGTCGGTCATCATGTTCACCGGCTACCTCACGATCCTCCGGTATTGGTCGGCATCTCGCGCCTCTTACATAGTTCTGCTCATGCCCCCGATAACCGTCCTGCTGTCGGTTTGGCTACTCGATGAGACGGTCGGGCCCGGCTTCATCATCGGGGCAGCGCTTGTGCTTTCCGGCGTCTACGTCGGTGCAATCGCCCACCCGTCGCATCATCACCGCCACCACCACGTGCATTCCTAGGGCCCTGTCCGCGCCCGGTGCCCCGGTGCCACCGACGGTGCCCACCCCGAATGGACTTTGTCCCCTTACCTCTGCCGGGCCGACGGCGGCTAACTTGGCGGTGTGGGTCAGAGGATCGAGGTCAAAGCCGAGGCTATCGGAGATGCGGCCCTGTTCGACCTCGACCGCTCCCTGACCGGCCAGGACGGTGTCTCCTTTGAGAGCCGTCCCGACGCCGATGGTGCTCCCCCGGCAGTCCTCGCCGACCGCCTGTTCGGATCGGACGGCGAGATCAACCATGTCTACGCCCTCTCGAACTCGGTGACCGTCACCCGGAGCGGTGGCTGGACCCCGGAGACCCTCGAGACGGCTTCCGACCTCATCTCGAACCTCTTCATCCACTACGCAGTCGAGTCCCAAGAGGAACGGGAGCAGCGTCTGCGAGACAAGAACTACAACGCCACCATCACCGAGATCGAGGCACCGAACCCCGAGTTGTGGATCTTCAAGGTTCGGCCCGACCAACCGTTGGAACCGTTCAAGCCCGGTCAGTACACGACGCTGGCTCTCGGCTACTGGGAGCCCCGGGCCGACGATGCGATGGAGGACTTCGAGGCCAGCCCCGGCCTCCGGGACAAACTTGTCCGCCGTTCCTACTCGGTCTCGTCATCGATGGTCGACGAGAACGGCGACCTGGTGGATCCCCATCCCGAGGAGCTCGAGTTCTACGTGGTGCGGGTGTCACCGACCGAGGACAACATCCCCGGCCTCACGCCGCGTATCTTCATGAAGACCGCCGGAGACCGGATCTTCCTGGGACGCAAGTTCACCGGCCGATACACCCTCGACGGTGTCGAACCCGGAGATACGTGCATCTTCCTGAGCACGGGGACGGGTGAGGCGCCGCAGAACCAGATGGTCGCCGAGCTGCTGCGCACTGGCCACACGGGGAAGATCTTCGCCGCGGTCTGTGTCCGATATCGCGAGGATTTGGGGTACACGGAACAGAACGCCCTGGTCCAGGAGAAGTACGACAACTACCGGTGGATGGCTCTGACGACGCGGGAGCCCGAGACCATCAACAACAAGGTCTACATCCAGGACCTGGTCGCTTCGGGTGGGCTGGAGGAAGCCCTCGGCGAGGCCCTCGACCCGGACAACACCCACGTGTTCCTCTGTGGAAATCCATCGATGATCGGGATTCCCGAATGGGACGACGAGACCGATGAGATCAGCTTCCCGGACCGGATCGGCGTATGCCAACTCCTTCACGAGCGGGGGTTCACCATCGACCGCCGCAAGCACCCCGGCAACGTGCACTACGAGGAGTATTGGTAGAAAGGGCTCACGCCCGGCGCTCGCGCCTCTGTGCCTCCGCGACCGCTATCGCCGTCATGTTCACCACGTCGCTCACCGACGCGTCGCGCTGGAGAACATGGACCGTCTTTGACAGGCCGGTCAGGATTGGGCCGATCACCTCCGCCCCGCCCAGCCGATTGAGCAGCTTGTAGGAGGCGTTCGCTGCGGTCAGGTTGGGGAACACCAACACGTTCGCCGCCTGATCGAGAGACCCACCGGGTCGCCGCTGGGCAAGGAGGTCGGGGACCACCGCAGAGTCGGCCTGCATCTCCCCGTCGACCGGTATGTCGGGACGCGCCTCTTTGAAGAGATCCACCGCTCGGCGGACACGCGCCGGCTCCGAGCCACCGGCCGACCCGAAGTCGGAGTAACTGATGAAAGCGACACGCGGCCGACGAGAGAAGTCGCTCTCGGCCGAGTGGGTCGCGGCGAGAGCGATCTCGGCAAGTTGCTCCGCTGTCGGCTCGATGTTCACGGCGCAATCGGTGAAGAAGAATGGCCGGCCCTCGACCACGACCAGATAGACCGAAGAGACAATCGAACGACCTTCCTCGACCTTTATCACTTGCAGGGCGGGGCGAATCGTCTCGGGATAGAACGTCGTCAACCCGCCGAGGACTGCGTCGGCCTCGCCCTCTCGCACCATCAGGCACGCGTACATGTTGGGATCGGTCACCTGCATCTCCGCCTCATGAAGCGACATGCCCCTATCCCGGCGGATCTCCTCGAGGACGGCCGCGTACCTCTTGCGTTCGGACTCGGCCGCAGTCGGATCGACGATCTCCATGCCATCCAGCCCGATCCCGGCCTCCGATGCCAGCGAGTCGATCTTCTGGGCATTCCCGATCAGCACGGGGCTGGCTATTCCCTCGTCGGCGGCACGACGAGCTGCGCGGATGATCCGCAGATCGTGGGCGTGGGGGTAGGCGACCCGCTTGGGCTGTTCCATCGCCCGGGTGGTGATGGCATTGATCAAGGTGTGTGACGCCTGGAAGCGGGTCTGAAGCTGGGCCTTGTAGGCCTCGAAGTCATCGATGGGCTTGCGGGCGAGACCTTCGTCCATCGCTGCCTTGGCCACGGCCGGGGCAACGGTCCAGAGGGCGCGCGCGTCGAAGGGCTTTGGGATCAGGTACTCCGGGCCAAATGAGAGCCGCTCCAGGTCGTATGCCCGAAGCACCGAGTCGGGCACGGGCTCGCGCGCCAGGTCGGCAAGGGCGCGCGTGGCGGCGATCTTCATGCCTTCTGACACTCCCCTGGCCCTCACGTCGAGAGCTCCCCTGAAGATGAACGGAAAGCCGAGAACGTTGTTGACCTGGTTGGGGTAGTCACTGCGGCCCGTGGCCATGATCACGTCGGGTCGTGCTGCTTTGGCATCCGGGTAGGCGATCTCCGGATCCGGGTTGGCGAGGGCGAAGACGATCGGGCTGTCGGCCATCGACCGGACCATGTCCTGGGTGACGATGCCGGCCACGGCCACCCCGATCAGAACGTCGGCACCACGCAGGGCGTCAGCGAGATCACTCGCATCGGTGTCACGGGCGAACTCGATCTTGGTCTCGTCGAGGTCGCTCCGGCCGGTGTGGAGGACCCCTTGGGAGTCGGTCATGACGATGTTGTCCGGATCGACTCCCAGTTGGATGAAGAAGCGGGCGGTGGCGATGCCCGCCGCCCCGGCGCCGGCGACAACGACGGTGGTCATCGAGATGTCGCGGCCTGTCAGCTCGAGGGCGTTGAGAAAGGCGGCTCCTCCGATGATGGCCGTGCCGTGTTGATCGTCGTGGAACACGGGGATGTCGAGGCGGTCCCGGAGAGTCTCCTCGATATAGAAGCACTCGGGGGACTTGATGTCCTCGAGATTGATCCCGCCAACGGTGGGTGCCAGGAGCTCGCAGAACTTGACGACGTCGTCGGCCTCGGGAGCGTCGATCTCGAGATCGAACACATCGATGTCGGCAAATCGCTTGAAGAGGACGGCCTTGCCCTCCATGACGGGCTTGCTCGCCAGGGATCCGATGTTCCCCAATCCGAGGACTGCCGTCCCGTTGGAGACAACGGCGACGAGATTGCCTCGATTGGTGTAGCGAAAGGCTGCGTCGGGATCATCGGCGATGACCAGGCAGGGCTCGGCCACACCCGGGGTGTAGGCGAGGCTCAGGTCGGACTGGGTCGCAGTGGGTTTGGTTGCCCGGACGGCGAGCTTGCCGGGGGCCGGCTTCTCGTGATAGTCCAGGGCTTCTGAGAACTGGGGTTTCTTGGCCATGGCTGAACCCTATCCAGCCTTTCCTATCCAAACCTCGCAGCACATGCCGGTTGCGGGTGGGAACTGCCTCTATAAGCCGGGCGCGGTGAACGCCAACCCCACTCCGGAGAGAGCCTGTGCGGGTGGTCGGCCCCACCTGCCTGAGGTTTGCTACAGGCGGGATCGACCTTGTGCCGCGGGGGTGCGAGAATGAAGATTGCATGCTCGAGACTGATCTGCCGATCTTGCACGACAACGGCTACAAGGTGATGGGCGGGTGGCGTGTCGGTCAGCCTCCAGAGGAGGCCACGACACGATCGGGTCTGTTGGTGCCGATAGGCACCAAGGACGGAAACGACGCCCTCACCCTGGTCGACGTCCTCACCGGTCAGCGCTTCTGGGCCGTGCCCACCGGGGCGTGGCGCTTCATCTGGCCCCCCAGCGGCAAGCCGGTCGTTGCGGTTCGGGAGTCCCAGATAATCGCCGAGGAGGAGCTCGACCACGTCGGGGACGAGGGCCAATACCTCTGAGCCGGGTTAATCCGACCGCATCCGTGGTGACGACCGACGATCATTCCCTTCTCCCATGACTCAAGAGCACCAGTCGCGCCGCCGACGTCGTCTGACGGCGACCATCACCGACCTCGAGGTAGCGGTCCAGCGCGCCTTCCTGGTGGGCGTCCAACTGCCCGGCACCACCACGCTCGAGGAGGAGCGATCGCTGGACGAGCTGGCCCTTCTCACGGACACGGCCGGATCCGACTCCGTTGACCACGAACTGGTCAAGCGGAACCAGATCGACGCGGCCATGTTCATCGGGTCGGGCAAGGCCGAGGAGCTTGCCACCCTCACCACGGCCCTCGACATCGACGTCGTCGTCTTCGACCAGCCGCTGTCCCCCGCCCAGCAGCGCAACCTCCAGAAGGTCTTCGGATGCGACGTGGTGGACCGAGAGGCCGTGATCCTCGACATCTTCGCCCAGCACGCCCACTCCAAGGTGGGAGCCCTTCAAGTCGAGTTGGCGCTCCTCCGCTACACCCTCCCCCGTCTGCGCGGCAAAGGCGGCGCTCTGTCTCAGCAGGCGGGTGGTATCGGGACGCGGGGCCCCGGCGAGACCAAGCTCGAGACCGACCGGCGCCGGATCCTCCAGCGGATATCCAAGCTCGAGCGACAGCTGAAGGACGCCGCCCGCCATCGCCAGACCCAGCGCAAGCAACGCCGGCGCAGCGAGGTGCCTCAGGCCGCCATCGTTGGCTACACCAACGCCGGGAAGTCGACGCTCTTGAACGCCCTCACCGACGCAGGAGCCCTGGTCGAGGACCGGCTGTTCGCCACCCTCGACTCCACGGTGCGACGTCTCGAACTGCCCAATCGGGACGCGGTGCTCCTGGCCGACACGGTCGGGTTCGTCCGCCGCCTCCCCCACGGGCTCGTCGAAGCCTTCAGATCAACCCTGGCCGAAGCTTCAGAGGCCGATCTCCTGGTTCACATCGTCGATGGGACCGACCAGGACCCGGCCGGCCAAATCGCCGCCGTCCGAGAGGTGCTCGCCGAGATCGAGGCCGACGAGATCCCCGAGCTGCTGGTCGTCAACAAGGTCGACGCCATCGACTCGACCCGGGTCCAAAGGCTGAGGAACCTCTATCCGGATGCCGTGTTCATCTCGGCCATGAGACGGGAGGGGCTCGATGACCTGCTGGCCGCGTTGGGCGAGGCGGTGGCGACCAAGACCGTTGTGCTGAGCCTCAGCATTCCCTACGAGAACGGAGACGTCGCAGTGAAGGCCCGTCGGCTGGGTGACGTGATCGAGGAGAAGTACGACGACAACGGCACCGTTCTGGATGTGAGGCTGCCCGCCACTCTGGCCGATCAGTTCACGGCGTTCAGCCGTTAGGGCCGGCCGACACCCACGCCACGAGTGACGCCGCCCCGACGACGCCGGCGTTGTTGGACAAGGCGGCCCTCTCAACGGGCAAAGCGGGGTCGATCCGGCCACACCACCGGTCCCAGTTCTTGGCGACACCTCCGCCAACGGCGATGAGAGAAGGGGAAAAGACGGCATTCACATGGGTCAGCCAGGAGTTGGCCCGGTCTCCCCACGCGTCCCAGCCCAGATTCTCGATCCGGCGAGCCTTGGCCGAGAAGTGGTCCTCGGCTGGCCGGTGCCCCTCGAGCTCGAGCTGACCGAGCTCGACATTGGGCACGAGCCGGCCGTGCACCAGGAAGCCACTTCCGATCCCGGTTCCGAACGTCATCACGACCACGAGTCCGGAAACTCCCTTGGCAACCCCGAACCGGGCCTCTGCGAGTGCGGCCGCGTCGGCGTCGTTGACGATCGCGACAGCTCGTCCGGTCGACTCCTCGAACAGATCGCGCGCATTCACGCCGATCCAGGACTTGTGGATGTTGTTGGCGGTCTTGACGACTCCGTCGACGATCACCGCCGGGAAGCCGATCCCCAAGGACCCGTCGTAGTCGAAGCCGGAGACGACATCCGCCAGCACAGCCGCCACGGTGGCCGGCGTTGATGGCTCGGGTGTCTCCACCCGGACCCGTTCTCCAACCAGGGATCCGTCATCAAGGCTCACCAACGCGGCTTTGATCCCCGAGCCGCCGATGTCGATTCCCAGTCGTGTTCCGATCAATGCGACCCAAGGCTAAGCAAACTCAGCGCGATACTCTCGCTCCCGTGAGCAACCTCGCAGACATCGGTGTGGTCGGCCTCGCCGTCATGGGGGCCAACCTCGCTCTCAATCTGGCCGACTCGGGCAACAAGGTGGCGGTCTACAACCGGACCACCTCGGTCACCGAGGAATTCATGGCCGGAGAGGCCTCGACCAAGGACCTGACAGCTTCGACAACACTCGCCGAGTTCGTCGCCTCTCTGGATACGCCACGCGCCATCCTGCTCATGGTCAAGGCCGGATGGCCCGTCGACGCCGTCATCGAGGACCTGGTCCCCCTCCTCGAGGAAGGGGACATCATCATCGACGGCGGCAACTCGCTCTACACCGACACGGCTCGACGCCAAGAGGAGTTGGCCGCCGTGGGCATTCGCTACCTGGGCGTCGGCATCTCGGGCGGCGAAGAAGGGGCACGACACGGCCCTTCGCTGATGCCTGGGGGCGATCCGGAGGCCTGGCCCCGAGTCGAGTCCATCCTGAAGTCGATTGCCGCGATCGCTCCCGACGGTGCCCCGTGCTGTGAGTGGATAGGGCCAGGCGGGGCCGGCCACTTCGTCAAGATGGTCCACAACGGGATCGAGTACGGCGACATGCAGGTCATCGCCGAGGCGTACGACCTGATGCGTCGTGGAATGGGCTTGGCTCCCGGCGAGATCGGGGAGGTCTTCGCCAACTGGAACGACGGCAGACTCAAGTCGTACCTGATCGAGATCACCGCAGACATCCTCTCGGTGAGAGAGGACGGCCGACCATTGATAGACAAGATCCTCGACGCCGCCGGCCAGAAGGGCACCGGGAAGTGGACTGTGATGGCCTCGATGGAGCACGCCGAGCCGACCACCCTCGTCGCCGAGGCGGTCTATGCCCGGATCGTCAGCTCTGACCCCGCCCACCGGAGCCGGCTCTCCGAGATCTACCCGACGCCGGTGGAAGGGCTCGAAGGCGTCGGGATCGAAGACATCGAGGCCGCCCTGTACGCCTCGAAGATCGTCTCCTACGCCCAGGGCTTTCGGCTGATGGCCGCGGCATCAGCCGAACACGATTGGGGCCTGGACATGGGCCCAATCGCCTCACTGTGGCGGGCCGGCTGCATCATCCGAGCAGTCTTTCTCGAAGACATCACCTCGGCCTTTGGTGCCCAACCCGACCTCGATGACCTGACCGAGACGGACTTCTTCTCGGATGCCCTCAACTCGGCGGAGGACAGCTGGAGGAGGGTGGTGTCCGGAGCGGTCAGGGCCGGGATCCCCGCACCCGCCTACTCGAGCGCCCTCGCCTACTTCGACGGCATGCGGTCACAACGCCTCCCGGCCGACCTGATCCAGGCCCAGCGCGACTACTTCGGGGCGCACACCTTCGAGCGGGTCGACCGGGATCGCGGGGAGTTCTTCCATCACGATTGGATCAATCCCTGACCAGCCGGTGAGGGGTGTCGGTATCGTGCCGACATGACTCTCGAAGACAGGGGCTACACGCTCACCGAATACGCGATCGACCAGCTTGGCGATCACGACCTCGAGGCGTTCCTGGCGTTGAGCAACGAGCTGAGCCGGGAGAACCAGCCGCGCCACGTTGACATCACCAGGGAGGAGTAGGTCACTTTCGCCAACTCTCCCGGTCGGGTTCGTCGCCGTTTCGTGGTTCAGGACGACTCCGGCGCGGCTTTCGGCTTCTTGAGCGTCACGCACTCAGACGACGGCTTGAGCCCGAACATCCTGAGGACCGATATCAGCGTCGCCCCCAGCCACCGGCGTCAGGGGATCGGGACCGCACTGCTGGCCAGGGCAGCGGGGATAGCCAAGGAGATGGGACGGCCCAGGCTCAGCTCCTTCCACTATGACACAGTGCCGGCCGGCGCGGCTTTCGCCGATGCCTTCGGCGCGACTCCGGAGCTCGACTTTCACAACAACGTGCTGAAGATCGCCGATCTCGACAGGGACCTGATGCAGAGTTGGGTCGACCAAGGGCCGGACCGAGCCCCGGGCTACTCGGTGACCCTCGTGGACGGCGCATACCCCGAGGAGCTTCTCGAAGGCATTGCCCACCTCTTCTTCATCCTCGAGCGGGACATGCCCCACCCGGACAACTGGGAACCTCGGGAGTGGACGGGCGAGCTGGTCAAGCAGATGACCGAGCACTACCTCGGGGCTGCAGAGTCCCTGACCGCGGTCGCAGTCCACGACGAGACGAGTGCACCTGCCGGGATGAGCCAGCTGATCAAACGGCAGTCGGAGCCCACCACTTGGTATGTGTCGACGACGATGGTCGACCCGAAGCATCGTGGCCACGCCCTCGGCAAGTGGGTCAAGGGTGCGGTCAATCTCGAGGCATTGGAGAAGTGGCCTGGGGGGCAATGGCAGGAGACCGGCAACGCCTTCACCAACGAGGCGATGCTCGGCATCAACCATGCCATGGGCTTCAGGCACGAGTACACGATGTCCGATGTCGAGTTCGACGTGGATCTCGTTCTGGCCCAGACAGGCGGCTAGCCGCTAGACCGGAGGAGTCCCCGGCACCTCCAGGAGCGGGGGCTGGTCGAAGTCTGGGTCGGCAGCGTCGGCTGCCTCGATGTGCTCTCTTCTGACTCCCATCAGGAAGAGGATCGCATCGAGATAGGGCGCCGACACGACCGTGTCGGCATGGGCCCGGACGATCGGCTTGGCGTTGAATGCGATGCCGAGTCCAGCCGCCGCCAGCATGTCCAAGTCGTTGGCACCGTCACCGACCGCAACCACCTGCGCAGTCGAGATCCCCTCCCTCGACGCGAGGTCACGGAGGAACTGCGCCTTCCGAGGGCCGTCGACGAACTCTCCGACGAGGCGCCCCGTCAGCACACCTTCTTTGACATCGAGAGTGTTGGACAGCGAGAAGTCGATGCCCAGTTCGGCGGCCAAGGCATCGGCGAATCGGGTGAACCCCGCCGAGACGATGGCAGTCTTCATCCCGAGGCGCTTGAGAGCCCGGATGAAGGTCCGAGCCCCCGGGGTGGGTGTGATGGCTGCAAACACCCGGTCCATGGCGGTCCGGTCGAGGCCCTCGAGTGCCGCCACCCGCTGTCGCAGAGATGCTTCGAAGTCGATATCCCCGGCCATCGCGGCAGCGGTCACCTTTGACACCTCGTCTTCGACACCTGCTTCCCGAGCGAGCAGGTTGACCACCTCTTCCTGGATCAGGGTCGAGTCGACATCGAGGACGACGAGACGCTTGGCGCGGCGCTCGAGACCGTCGGGTCGGATGGCGACGTCGATGGTGCGATCGGCGGCCGTCAAGACCAAGCCTTCTCGGATCTGGTCTATGTCGCCGCCGGAGACGGCTAGCTCGTAACTGACCACCGGGTACCGCGAAAGTCGGAATATCCGCTCGATGTTGCCTCCGCCGTCGGCTATCGCCCGGGCGACTCCGCCGAAGTCATCGGGACCTACGCTCGCCCCGAGCACGGTCACCACAAACATCTGCTTCACCGCGGTCGGCGTCGGATCGACCACCTCGAACTCGACGTGGAGGCCCTCCTCCCATCCGAACAGGAGCAAGTCCCGGATAGTCGCCTTGTCCTCCCCGACGTCTATGAGAACGTTCAGCGTGAGCCGACCTCGCACCACGATCTGCTCGATGTCGTAGATGCGGGCTCCCCCGGCGGCGAGGACATCCATCAGTCCGGCTGATATCCCGGGATGATCCGGCCCGTGGACCGAGACGAGGATGGTCGAGCCTTCGGGCATCCCAAGGAGCGTACGACCGCAGCCCCTTTTCGCAAGGAGATCTAATTCGGTACCATCCGCCGCCCCCCTGACTACGAGGATCCCTTTGACTGACAACCCCTATCGGCTGCCGCGACACGCCGTTCCCACCCACTACGACATCCATCTCGAGCCGGACCTGGAGGCCCTGACCTTCACCGGCGCGGTAGGCGTCGACCTCGAGATCGTGGAGACCGCTTCGGTGATCGTGCTCAACGCAGCCGAGATCGAGGTGAGATCGGCAACCATCGCCGATGGCCCCTCGGTCACCTCGATCACCCATGACGAAGAGACCCAGCGTGTCACCCTGAGTCTCGACTCGGAGGTCCAGCCCGGCTCCTACCGCCTGGAGATGGAGCACACCGGGGCAATCAACGACCAGCTTCGCGGCATGTACCGGGCCGTCTACAAGGACGACGAGGGCGTGGAGCACACGATCGCCACGACGCAGTGCCAGTCGACCGATGCACGCCGCATCTTTCCCCACTGGGACGAGCCCGACTTCAAGGCCACCTTCCAGGCCACCATGGTCGTCGCCGAAGGCTTGGAGGCCTACTCGAATGCCGGCGAGATCGCCCGAGAGACCCTGGACGACGGAAGGGTGAAGATCGGCTTCGGCAAGACGATGAAGATGTCTTCGTACCTCCTGGCGTTCATCGTCGGGCCCTTTGAGGCGACCGAACCGGTCGACGTGAGGGGCACTCCCACCCGGATAATCGTCCCTCGAGGCAAGCTCCATCTGACCGACGTGGCGATGGAGAACGCCATCTACTGCTTCGAGTATCTCTCGGACTACTACGACATCCCCTACCCGGGCGACAAGCTCGACCACATCGCCATCCCGGACTTCGCCGCCGGCGCCATGGAGAATGTCGGTCTGATCACTTATCGCGACTACCTCTTGGTGATCGACAGGGACAAGGCCAGTCAGGCCGAACTGGAGCGAAGCGTCGATGTGATCGGCCATGAGATCGCCCACCAGTGGTTCGGCAACCTCGTGACCATGGCCTGGTGGGAAGGAGCCTGGCTCAACGAGGCCTTCGCCTCCTTCATGGAGATGAAGGCGACGGCCGCCAAGCACCCTGAGTGGAAGAGATGGCTCACCTTTGCCAACCTCGAGGTCCCGTGGGCGATGAACACGGACCAGTTGGCGAGCACCCGGACCATCGAGTTCGAGGTCAACTCGCCCGCCGAGGTCGACGAGATGTTCGACGCGATCACCTATGGCAAGGGCTGTGCCGTCCTCCACATGATCGACGAGTTCATGGGCGTGGAGAACTTCCGCGCCGGGGTGGGTAACTACCTCCGCAAGCACCAGTACGCCAACACGGTGACGTCGGACCTGTGGGAAGGCCTGGACAGCGCCGAGTCCGGCTGGCCGATCAGCGAGATCATGAACAGCTGGGTGTTCCAGAAGGGCTTCCCCCAGATCGACGTGGAGCAGGCCCCAGGCGGGGTGAAGCTGTCGCAACGCCGATACTTCGCCATTCCCGACGAGACGGACACCACCATCTGGAAGGTGCCGATCCAGCTCCGCGGTTCGGCAGGAGGGTCCGTCTTCGAGATCAAGGTCCTGCTCGAGGACGACGAGACGGTGGTCGACCTCGACGGAGACGTCGACTGGGTCACCGCCAACGCCGGCGGGCACGGCTTCTACCGAACGAGGTATTCGGACGAGCTGTTCGGCGGGCTCTTGTCACGAGCCTTTGACCTCGACGAGATCGAGCGCTACGCATTGGTCGCCGACACGCTGGCCTTCGTCAGGAACGGTCAGATCAACTCGTCGTCGTTCCTGGATCTGGTGGGGAACTTCGGCGAGGAGACCGAGGCAGCCATCTGGTCGGTGATCGTGGGCGGCCTCGCCCTGCTGGAACATCACGCCCTGGACGAGGACGCTCGCGACTCGTTCGAGGCGTTCGTGCGGGACCTGGTGGGGCCGGCGCTTGACCGTCTCGGCTTCGCGCCGATCGAAGGCGAAGACGACCTGACTCGCAAGCTCCGCGGCGACTTGATCACCGCCATGGGCAACCTGGGCAAGGACGAAGCTGCCATCGAGCAAGCTCGGGGGCTGGTCGGACAGGTGCTCGAAGGTGGAGCCGTGGATCCAGAAGTGGCGACGGCGGCCCTGACTGTCTACGCCCGTCACGGCCGAGACGACGAGTACGAGACGCTCTGGGGCGCCTACCAGAAGGCGACGACGCCGCTTGACCAGGTGCGCTACCTGCGCTCGGTGACAGCCATAGTCGACGAGGACCTTGCCCGCTCGACCCTGCAGAAGGTGCTCGACGGGGACATCCGCACCCAGGACGGGTTCTGGGTTTGGGCCCGGATGCTCCTCGGCGAGGCCGGCGGGGCCGTGTGGGAGATGGGAGCCGAGAACTGGGACCAGCTCGTCGAGGTGATGCCGGGCATGACCAGACATCGGATCGCCGACGGCATCTCCGCCCTTTCCCAGCCCGAGCTTGCCGCCAGCGTCAAGGGCTTCCTGGCTGAGCACCCGGTCGAGGAGGCCGCGCAGGCAATCGAGCAGAACCTCGAGAAGCTCGACGCCAACGTCAAGCTCCGCGAACGGGAGACACCGGTCGTGAGGGAGTACTTCTCGGAGTAAGGATCCCCGTACCGGGTACTGGTACTTGGATTGGAAGCCAAGTACGCCAAGCAGAGCAAGTCGTAATCCATGTACGAAAGGGCCCCCGATTGGGGGCCCTTTCAAGTACCTAGTACAGCGAGCGGAGCGAGCTACTTCAGCTCGACGCTTCCCCCGGCGGCTTCGATGGTCTCCTTGGCCTTTTCGGCGGTCTCCTTGTCGACGCCCTCCAGAACTGCGGCGGGGGCACCGTCTACGAGATCCTTGGCTTCCTTGAGGCCGAGGCTGGTCAGGCCGCGGACTTCCTTGATCACCTGGATCTTGGACGATCCGGCAGCGGTGAGGACGACATCGAACTCGTCCTGCTCCTCGGCGGCTGCACCACCACCGTCACCACCGGCGGCCGGGGCGGCTGCCATCGCGACGGGAGCGGCTGCGGTCACGTCGAACTTCTCCTCGAACGCGTCGAGGAACTCCTTGAGCTCGAGGACGGTCATCTCCTCGAACGTGCTGAGCAGTTCGTCAGTAGTCATCTTTGCCATTGCTATTCCTCCTCGGCCTCGGCGGCCGCGGTCTCGGTGGGCTCGTCCTCCGGCATGGATGCCTCTTCGGCATCACCGGCCGGTGCGAGGGAGCCCGATTCTTTCTTTTCCAAAAGCTGAGAGAGCATCGAGGCGGCATCCCGATTGAAGGACGCGAACATGCCGGCCGCCTTGAACAGCGGAGCCTTGGCGGCACCGGCGATCTTGGCGAGCAGCACTTCGCGCGGCTCGATGTCGGCAAGCTTGGAGACCTCTTCCGGTGTCAGGATGTCACCGGAGAGGAAGCCCGCCTTGAGAACGAACACCTCGTTCGAGTTCGAGAACTCCTTGAGGGCCTTGGCGGTTGCGACCGGGTCGCTCTGCGCGAAGGCGATCGCCGTCGGTCCGGACAGGTACTCGTCCATGCCCTCGATGCCGGCGTCGGCTGCGGCCAACTTGGTCAAGGTCATCTTCACGACCTTGTAGTCGGCACCAGCCGCGCGGAGCGCCCGTCGGAGATCCTGGACCGCCTGGACCGAGAGACCTCGGTACTCGGTCAGGAACACAGCTTCGGCACCCTCGAGTCTTTCTCGGATGTCTTCTACAGCTTGGACCTTTTCCGGTCTTGGCATTGCGTCTCCTCGACATCAATTAAGCCCCTCGGCAGAAGACAAGGGGCTTCGAGAAGCGAACCTGCGCCGGCGGGCCGGTGGGCCCTTTGAGTCTTGCGACACCTGCGGTCTCTGGCCGAGGTATTGGAGTTGCTGGCGGGATTGTACCGGGGCGGGAGGGTTGGGCAATTCGGAATCGCCGCGGCTTAGGGTCCTCCCATGGACTTTCACATCGAGACGGCCGGTGAGGGACCGGCCATTCTGTTCCTGCATGCCGGGGTGGCCGACTCCCGGATGTGGCGGGATCAGATGGGTCTGGACGGCTATCGCACCATCACCTTCGACCTGCGCGGCTTCGGTCAGACACCCTGGGTGCCAGACCAGTTCCGGGACAGCGATGATGCGGTCGCGGTGCTGGATCATCTGGGTGTCGACTCAGCCACGATCGTTGGATGCTCGATTGGGGGTGGCACGGCTCTCGAGTTGGCTATCGAGTACCCCCACAGAGTCGAACGCCTCGTTCTCGTAGGGGCCGCCCCCAGCGGATGGGAGCCGCAAGGCGGTTGGGATGACCATCCCCTCTGGGAAGAGGCAGTGGCCGCCTTCAAGGAGAGCAACCTCCGTCGGGTAGCCGAGATCGACTTGGAGATGTGGCTGGTCGGATACGGGCGGGAGTCGTCATCGCTCGACCCAGCATTGAAGGAGCTCTTTCTCGAAATGGACAGCACACCGCTCGCAACTGAAGACGAGCGCAACGAGCACGTGCAGAGATACGAGAAGAAACACAATGACCATCTGGACGAGATCAGTGCTCCAACACTCGTGATCGTGGGGGCTCACGATGAGCCGTTCTTGATGAAGGCGTCGGATTATCTGGCCCAACGGCTCAGCGACCGGGGCCCGGTGGTGATCGAGGGTGCCGCCCATCTCCCTTCTCTGGAGCAACCGGAGGCGTTCAATCGGGCTCTCCTGGACTTCCTCGGCTAGCCTGAGGCCGAGATTCCAGATTTTCCCTGGACACCTGACCGGGGAAGCGCGACACTTGACCCAATTGACAACAGGGGGTCTCCGTGTGAACCGGGCGGGTTCCCTGACCGCTTCCGCCCGCTCCACGACCCAAATAGTGAGGGCCGCGAGGCCGACATGAGTGACCAGCCCCTACCCTGGTCCACAGACGAATTTGTCGGCAACGTGCGGACGGTGGACCTGGCAGCCGATGCCCTCCAATCCATGGATGTTCGTGGCACGGAGATCCCCCTAGCTTGAGTGAGGCCCCCGAACCGGGGGCCTCACTCAGCTCGAACCCGAGTTCGCCTACTGAGCGAGGGCGGTGAGATCGTCGATGTGGCCGACGTCCACCCTGACCCCCGGGCCCATGGTGGATGACATCGTCATGCCCTGCAGGTAGCGGCCCTTGGCCCCTGCCGGCTTGGCCCGCATCACTTCGGCGGTCAGCGAAGCCAGATTCCCGACGAGTTGATCGACCTCGAACGAAGCCTTCCCGACCGGGGCGTGGATGTTGCCGTAGCGGTCGTTGCGGTACTCGATCTTGCCGGCCTTGAACTCGGTGACGGTCTTGGCGACTTCCTGGGTCACGGTTCCCGACTTGGGGTTGGGCATCAAGCCACGAGGCCCGAGGACACGACCCAGCTTTCCGACCTCGGACATCATGTCGGGTGTGGCGATGGCCACGTCGACGTCCAGCTCCTGACCGCCCTGGACGGCCTCCACGAGATCCTTGCCACCGACTACATCGGCTCCGGCCTCGGTGGCCTCGCTCTCCTTGTCGGGGGAACAGAAGACGGCGACCTTCACGGCCTTCCCGGTGCCATGGGGAAGAGAGACGGTGCCGCGCACCAGCTGGTCGGCCTTCTTGGGGTCGATGCCGAGGCTGTAGACGACCTCGATGGTTTCGTCGAAGCTCGCCGAGGCATTGCTCTTCACCAGCTCGACGGCCTCTTTGGCCTCATAGGGGGTGTTCTTGTCGTACCGGGATGTTGCCTCCCGGTACTTCTTGCCGTGTGCCATTGTTTCTCCTTGTGGTCCAGGCGGCCTCTCGGCCTCCCACTGGCGGCGCCTCGGCGCCCTTTCTTTCTAGCCCTCTACGACGATTCCCATCGAGCGGGCTGTGCCCTCCACGACCTTCATCGCTCCTTCGATGTCGATGGCGTTGAGGTCGGGCATCTTGATCTCGGCGATCTCCTTGACCTGGGCCCGGGTCACGGTGCCCACCTTCTCCTTGTTGGGCTCGCCTGAGCCCTTGTCGATCCGGGCAGCCTGACGCAGCAACGCCGCTGCCGGCGGGGTCTTGGTGATGAAGGTGAACGACCGATCCTCGAAGATCGAGATCTCGACCGGGATGATCTGTCCACGCTGCGAGCCCGTGGCGTCGTTGTATGCCTTGACGAAGTCCATCAAGTTGACGCCGTGAGGGCCTAGTGCGGTACCCACCGGAGGGGCAGGGGTGGCCTGGCCGGCCGGCAGCTGGAGTTTGAGTGTTGTTACGAGTTTCTTCCTACCCATGATCCTGTTAGCTCTTCTGAATGTCGGCGAAGCCCAACTCGACCGGCGTGTCCCGGCCGAAGATGTTGACGAGCACGACGACCTTCTGCTGGTCGACGTTGATCTCTTCGATGGTCCCGTTGAAGTCGGCAAACGGGCCGGTGACAACGCGTACCTGCTCCCCGACCTCCCACTCGGGCTTGAAGCGTGGCTTGGCCTTCTCCTCTTCTTCCTGAACTCCCAGGAACCGCTCCACTTCGCGTCGTGACAGCGGTGTCGGCTTCTGGGCGTCTCCGGCGACGAAGCCGGTGACGCCGGGCGTGTTCCGGACCGCGTACCACGAGTCGTCGTCGAGGCTCATGCGAACCAGCAGGTAGCCGGGGAAGACCTTCTTGGGGACGGTGACCTTCTTGCCGCCCTTGAACTCGACCACGTCCTCCATGGGGATGTGGACCTCGAAGATGCGGTCCTCCATGTGCATCGACTGGATCCGGGTCTCGAGGTTGGCCTTGACCTTGTTCTCGTACCCGGAGTACGAGTGGATCACGTACCAGTCGCCCGGGAGGTCGTAGGGCGAGACCGGCTTCGGGGCGTCGACTACCTCTTCGGCGGCCTCTTCCTCGACAACGGCCTCGTCGACCTCGACCGGGGTCTCTGTCATCTCCGCCATGGTCTAGTTCCTCAGCTCGATCAGCCAGAGGGTCCCCTGCTTGGCGGCGAAGTCGAGACCAAAGATGATGCCGGTGAGGACCACCGAGGTGATGACGGTGACCGCGGTGAACGCCTTCATCTGGTCCCAATTGGGCCAGGTGACCTTCTTCAACTCGACCCGCACCTCATGCAGGTAGTTGGCGATGCGACGGAAGACGGACACACGCTCGGCCTGCACGGGCGAGCGCGACTGAAGCTGGGAGGCCTTGCGCTTGGCGCGGCTGTCGCCGGCTTCTTCTTTCTTTCTTCGCCTCTCCTCACGCTCCTGGAGGCGGCGCATCTCTCGGTTCATCAGTTGGTTCCTATGTCCTAATCCTGGCAGGGGTGGAGGGATTCGAACCCCCAACCTCCGGTTTTGGAGACCGGCGCTCTAACCAATTAGAGCTACACCCCTAGGGGGGGTTCGCGGGGTGTCAAAGTATACGGCCCGCTCAGTGGCAGCGGAAACTCGGAGGGGCTGGGTGCGGGGAGGCCTGATGTGGATCTTCGAGCTAGCGAATCAGTCGGACTTCCCGGATGGGTATGAGGGTCTGCCGGTCGGCGTTGGGCTCCATCCTGATCTCACCCTGACCCTTGATCTCCAGTTGGCGCGTCAGGAACTGGGCGTCCGTTTGGAACTGCCCTCCCTGTCCGGTGAGTGAAAACGGACTGGCGAAGGGCGTGAAGAAGGTTCCAGTGAGCTCGTTGCCCGCCTGGCCGCCGATTTGATGAGGGTCCGGTGACTCGGACCACAGGGCGAGATCCTCGAAGTTGCCGGCAACCGGCGCCGTCCAGATCAGCCCGCCCGATCCTCCGGTCATGTCAAGGCGACCGTCGGCGAGGTAGACGAAGGTCTGGTTGAAGGTGATCGACGACTGCGCGCCCTTGAGCAGGTTGCCGCTCCGGACGTAGACGACTCGATCGTCGAGAACCGGAGCCGGATTGACGATGAGGCTGGCTGAGGTTCTGATTTCGATGGTCCCGTCGAACACGACATTGCCCCCGGAGAACGTCACCACCTGGGTGTTGCCCACTATGAAGTCGGGGCAGTCGACGTACCAGTCCCCAAACACCGATATCGACCCGGCCGGCCAGGTGGTGTCGTTGACCGTGCATGGGTACAGCGTCGACCAGACGTTGGCGAACCCAGGGTTTCCCGCGCCACCGTAGAGGGAGATCAGGTTGTCGATGTGAGGCGCCGGCGCATTGGGGCACGGCTGGATGGGGATGGTTCCAGCGGCGGGGTCGCCAAGGTCGATCGGATAGCCGGGGTATGCCGCTTTGCAGTTGTAGCGCCAGTCGATCGGTGCCCTGGTGATGCGGCGTGAAACGCCTATCGGCTGCGGATAGAGACGGAAGTAGGAGGAGACAGGCTCCGTCGGATCACTGATGTCAGCCGGATCGACCGGAGAAGTGAGATCGGCGGGATCGTATGCGTTCACAGCCAGGGCACTTGGATCGCCCGATAGCGCATAGGACAGGATCGCCGAAGGAATGCCGCTCGGTGTGGGAATGGCTCGTATCCATCCGTTTTGGTTCCCCTTGGAGTCGATCGAGTAGATGTTGTTCCCGCAGCGGTTGGGGTTTGTGGTCTTGGAAGCGCTCGAGTCGACCACGATGAACCCTGGTGTCTCGTTGAAGTAACTAACAGTCAGCTTTCCCTGCCCGCTGGTGAACAAGGCGTTGCATGAGATCGGCTCGAGAACGAGCAGAGGAACGACCTCGCCGCTGCCGACTCCGGCGCCGATCTTCGCCACGCTGTGGACCCATGGCTCTGCCGAATCGAAACCGATGACGCTGGCGAAGCCGAACTCTCGCTCTCTCGATATCGAGACGGCGAACCTCTGGCAGGGAACACCGTCGATCTGAGCATTGATCGCCTGGGTCCCCATCAGCGGGTCGTTGTCGGGCACGGGATGTGTGATCTCGAACGAGTAAGGGCCTGCCGAAGCGGGTTCGGTGCGGGCGGTCAGGGGATCACAGGCGGAGGCGAACGTAGCGCAGTTCGGAGGGGAGGTCGTCGGCCCCTCGTCGTCGAGATTCAGCAGCAGGTAGTCCCAAGCTACCTGGCAGGCCACGTCGGCGAGGTTGCCCCCGAACGGGTTGATAGAGGCGGCACCGGCGGTGGCTGCGGCGTCGGTAGCCAGGCGATCGGTTCGGATGTCCGCACGAACCGCTGCAAGGTCAACGGCAAGTGCCGCTGCACCCACCAACAAGACCAGGGCGAACGCCACTATGACGATGGCCGCTCCCTCTTCGGGCGCGCCGCGACGGCGCTTCCAATCACCCACCGACGCCCGCCTCGAATCGGCTGACGCCCTCAGCATCGAGCGTGAGAGTGGTCGAGAAGAAGGCGACGGAGAAGTCGGTGTCGCGCCGCACCTCCACCTGTACCCGCCTCTCCGAACTCGGTCTGCCGTCGGTGAAGCAGGTGGCGTCGGTATACACGGGGCCGCCTGATGTCTCCACCCTCCGGCGCGTCGAGTCGGCCGCGAGCACCCCGTCGGGATGGACGTAGGCAACGCAGACGTATCGTCCCGGAACGCCTGGATCGAGGGTGCCGCTCGAGTCTTCTCCGGCCGCTTGGGCAACGACGTCGAGCCAATTGTCGATGCTCGCGTAGTTGCTGACCGGGAGTGTGGCCGCGAACCGACCTCCTTCCCTGGCTGCGTGGGAAAGGGAGAGCTGGTGGTTGTATGCGACGGCAGCGCTGACCATGCCCACGACCAGCATCACGATCAAGGGGAGCACTATGGCGAGTTCCACCATCGATGCGCCGGTCTCCCTTGTTGACTCTTCTGCTAGTCGCACCGCGAAGCTCTCCCGACACCCTATCCAATTGACCTGGAAGCTACCAACCAGGCCCGACCTCCCTCCGGGGTCAATGCTGTAACTAAGTCTACGGCTAAACGACGGCAGTCCAATAGGCGGGTCGGGCTTGGCAGATGTCCCGGAAGATCCGGTCCGGGCAAGAGGAGAGGACCAACTCAGGGGATCCAGGGCGCTGCAGCCGGTAACGGCCGCTTGGCGATCTCCCCCAACTCGAGACCCAGGACCGCCCCCGGGCGAGCCGCCTCAGATCAGCTTCGATCCGTACGTCTCGTCGACAACAGGCCCACCCCGAGGAGCAGAAGCCCGAGAGCGAGGCTCACTACGCCCGGCACATTCGGCGAAGGGCCCGTCAAGGGGAGCGTCGACACCGCTCCTGAAGCGATCAACGTCGAGGTCGTCGTAGTCGAAGGCGCCGTAGTCGTCGTAGTCGAAGGCGCCGTAGTCGTCGTAGTCGAAGTAGTTGGAGGAACCGAGGCAGTGATGGTTATGGACTCGTCTCCGAAGTCGGAGTTGTAGTGGTAGCTGTTACCCGAAAAGTCGTATATCAGGCCGTTGACGGTGGCGGATCCGGTCGACAGGATCTTGACGACATAGGTCAGGACGATGTCGCCGCCGGCCTTGCCCGTGGATGTGCAAGAGAGATACGTCGCCGAGGCCGGGTCCGGGTCCCAGGTACACGCATCGGCATAGACGGTG
>JABAOH010003901.1_pt1 | contig 72198 bp, 66 predicted proteins | sample 7062181 | NCBI WGS metagenome assembly JABAOH01 (sample SAMN14538630, study PRJNA623070) | marine sediment metagenome | biome: marine biome [ENVO:00000428]; feature: marine pelagic biome [ENVO:01000023]; material: deep marine sediment [ENVO:00002113]; isolation source: pool of 5 deep marine... | reverse complement strand
CTGGGCACCGAGTTCGGGCTGTACGTAACGCTGGATGGTGGTGCGAACTGGCTGAAGTGGGAACACGGGTTGCCGACGGCGTCGGCGATGGCGCTGGTCGTGCACCCGCGCGAGCACGACCTAGTGATCGGGACGCACGGGCGCGCAGTGTACATCATCGACGACATCCGTCCGCTGCGCACGATCTCGGCGGCGACGCTGGCCGAGCCGATCCACCTGTTCGAGATTCCCGACGCCCAGCAGTACATGGTCAAGCAGACCGGCGCCTCGCGTTTCCCGGGCGACGGCGAGTTCCGCGGTGAGAACCGGCCGTACGGCGCGTTGATCACCTTCTCGCTCAACATCGAGGGCTTGCCACATCCGAAGGATGAGATCGAGCGGGAGCGCCAGGAGGCGGAGCGAGAGGAGGAGGCCGAGGAAGAGGGAGCGGAAGGAAGCCCGGACCGCGGCGAACAGGTGACGATCGAGATCAGCAACGCTGACGGCGAGGTGATCCGCAGCTTCGAGCGGCCGGCGACGCTGGGCGTGAACCGAGTCGTCTGGGACCTGGAACGCGACGCCTTCGAGCGACCTGGCGCCGGTGAGGAGCCGTTCTTCTTCGGTGGCGGCGGCCCGGATGTGCTGCCGGGCACCTATTACGTCACGGTGAAGTACGGCGACCACGAGGCGAACGGCTCGGTCACGGTGCTACCCGATCCGCGCTACGACATCTCGCAAGACGATCGCCAGGCTAAGTTTGACGTGGTCATGCACGTGGGTGCTTTGCAGGGGACGATCGCTGAGGCGATCGAGCGAATCGCTGACACCCGTTCCGAGATCGATGACGTCCTGGAGCGGGCGAAAGCCGCCGAGGATGAAGACGAGGAGGGTGACGAGGGTGAGGGCGATGAAGAGGGCGAGGAAGTCGGCGAGGAGGATGACCAGCACGACGCTCTAGAGGAGCTGGTGCAGGCCGGCGAGGATCTGAACAAGAAACTGACAGAGCTGGAGGAGCGGTTGTGGACGCCGCCGGGCACCACCAAGGGCATCGTCTATACGACCGATGCCTATGGGCGGCTCGGCTATGTCCGCGGTTCCCTGAGCTCGTCATGGGATGCGCCAACGCAGTCACAGGAGACCTACCTGGCGGCCGTCGAGGCTCAGCTCCAGGAGGTCATTGCCGACTTCAACCGTGTGTTCGCCGAGGACGTAGCCGCCTTCCGGGATCAGGTCGAAGAGGTGGCGCTCGAGTTCGTCGCCGCCAAAGAACCGCTGGAAATTCCGGCGCGCTGAACAAGGTGCGGTCCGTGATGCGGAGAGGGCGCCAACGTGGCGCCCTCTTTCTGTGGGGCGGCTGGGTAATGGGCGCTAGCGGCTCCAGGGGTTGACGCGTTGTGGGTCGAGCGGTATAGTTGGTAGTACCAACTAGTGTGCTTGGCCAACCGCATACCCGGCAGCAGCCGGCGTAGCGAATCGATAGGCCGAGCGAGTGCGTATTGGAGGTAGAGATGAGCGAGGAGAAGGGGATTCGGGAAGAGGTTCGCCGGCGCTACGGGGCGGCGGCGCGCCGGGTAGCTGAGGCGGGACGGTCGAGCTGTTGCGGGCCGTCGGAGCCAGGGCCGAGCTGCTGCGACTCGGCGGAGAAGAGTGTTATTGCGAGTGACCTGTACACGGCGGACGAGGTAGCGGAGGTCCCGGAGGCGGCGGCGCAGGCGTCGCTGGGGTGCGGGAATCCGACGGCGCTGGCGGAGTTGAGGGCAGGCGAGGTGGTGCTAGATCTCGGGTCGGGCGGAGGTATAGACGTCCTGCTATCGGCGCGGCGAGTCGGCCCGACGGGCAAGGCGTACGGCGTCGACATGACGGACGAGATGTTGGAGTTGGCGCGCCGCAATCAACAAGAGGCGGGGGTAGAGAACGCCGAGTTCTTGAGGGGTACGATCGAGCAGGTGCCGCTCCCCGATGCGAGCGTCGACGTGGTCATCTCGAACTGTGTGATCAACCTGTCGACGGACAAGGATCGGGTACTGAGCGAAGCATTTCGCGTGTTGAAACCGGGTGGACGGTTTGCGGTCTCGGACGTCGTGTTCAGGGGGACGGTGCCGGAGACGCTTCGGCGCAGCATCGAGTTGTGGAGCGGCTGCGTTGCCGGAGCGCTGCACGAGGACGAATATCGGACCAAGCTGGCCGCCGCCGGGTTCACCGACATCGAGGTAGAGATCACGCGGACGTATGAGGCGGCGGAGCTGAGGGAGCTCGGCAGGGCGTTCGGCATCGAGGTCGAGGACGAGTGGCTGGCTGTGGCGAGTTTCAGTTCGGCGTTCGTCCGAGCGCGCCGACCGGAGTGAGTGCCGTCGGCGTACTCCGTTGCTTAGGTGTCGAGCGATTGATAATCTCCCACTGGACTGGGACTGACAGATCACCGGCTCAGCGGTAACGGGGCAAGACGACGGGTTAACGACGGCCTGTGGAGAATAACCGGAGAGATAGCATCCATCGGTACGGGCGTGTGATTGTGGCGGCGCTGGCGTTGCTTTCCAACGCGGGCGCCGCTTGGTCGCAGGAACCGGATACGCTTCCGCCGCCGGATAGTGTTGTGGCGATCGGAGGGTTGACGGTGCGGGTCGCCCGCCCGGTCACCACAGCGGGTGGCGCGAGCGCCTTGACAGCGGGGATCGACTCGGTACCGGCTCCGCCGGCGCCGACGGTCGAAGACGTGCTTCGCCGCATGCCGTTGATTCAGGTCAGGGAGAACTCACGCGGTGAAGCGCAGCCGCAGCTTCGCGGGATGGAGTCACGACGCGTGGCGGTACTGGTCGACGGAGTACCGATCACGCTCGGCTGGGACAACCGTACTGACCTGGGAATCGTGCCGCTGACGGCGGCCCGGCAACTGACGGTGGTGCGCGGTCTATCCTCGGTGCTCCACGGGCCAAACGCGCTGGGCGGTGTGGTGCTGGTGTCGATTGGGGACGGTTCATCCGAAGCCCGACCGCCGCCGATGCAGCTTGCCGGGAGCTTGGACTATCTCGGTAGCACGAGCCTGGCGCTGGGGTTGGCGACGGTATCTGAGGGTAGCGCCGGCGAGCTGGTTATGCGTGCCGGCGGCGGTTATCGGAACCGATCCGCTGTACCGTTGGCATCGGACATCGAGCAGGCCTCGCCCGGCGACCCCGACGAGCGGCTGAACAGCGATTTCCGGCACGGCAACGGGTACGTGGTCGCGCGCTACGAAGCGAACGGCGGCGCGTGGCTGTCGCTTTCTTCATTCGGCTTCGTCTCCGAGCGTGGTGTGCCGCCGGAGCTCCATACGACGGACCCGCGGCTCTGGCGCTACCCGAAGTCGTCGCGTTGGGTCACCGCGCTGTCAGGCGGCACGGGCTGGTCCGAAACGCCGTGGGGCCACGGCGACCTGGAGGCGAGCGTTGGGCTCGACTTCGGTGAGACGGAGATCGATACCTACGAGAGCCTGGCTTACGACTCGATCACCGGCGGTGAAGACGGTAAGGACCGGACGCTATCGCTGCGCCTGCTCGGCGATCACACGCTGGGTGAGGGGATTCTGCGCAGCGCCTTCACGCTGGCCGAGACACGGCATAAGGAGTTTATCGAGCCGGACGAGCGGGCCACGTACAGACAGCGGTTGTGGAGCTTGGGTCTCGAAGTCGAGCAGCCGCTGTTCGACGGCGGTGGGTCCGCACCACGGGCGCGTCTCAGCGTGGGAGTGAGCGTCGATGGGTCCGATACCCCGGAGACGGGCGGTCGGCCGTCCCGGGATGCGATCTGGGATTGGGGTGCCCGGGCCGGCGGCACACTGGCGATCGGTGACGGGAAAGTCCTCCTGCACGGCGGCCTGAGCCGACGTGTCCGCTTTGCGGCGCTGCGCGAGCTCTACTCGGGCGCGTTGGGGAGATTCGTAGTTAACGAGAACCTCGATCCTGAGGTGCTAGGAGTCGCCGAGTTGGGGCTCACCGCGGGAACAGCTGGGCTCGAGCTGCAGGTAGTCGGTTTCTATCAGCGTCTGACCGACGCGATCGTTCGTGTCAGCCTGGGCGACGGAAGGTTGCAGCGTCAGAACCGCGACCGGATCCGCAGCGTCGGCCTGGAGCTCCTGGCGACGTACCAGTGGCGTCGCTTCTCGGTGACCGGCGACCTGACGATCAAGGATGTCACGCAGCAGGATCCGACCGCGCCGGAGGGTCAGGGGGAGCCTGAGTACCAACCGTGGATCGCCGGCGGCCTGGGGTTGTCAGCGCCGCTGGGCATCGAGATCTGGAGCACGGGACGGCTGCGACACCTGGGTCCCCGCTATTGCGTGCACCCGGACCTCGACCGCCAGGTGCGGCTGAGTGGCGATACGTGGCTGGACCTCGAGTTCGGCCGTAGTTTCGGTCTTGGCGACCACTCGCGCCGTCTCGAGTTGGTGCTGGCACTGGACAACATCACCGACACGGCCGTATACGATCAGTGTGGGCTGCCGCAACCCGGGCGGCTGCTCCGCCTGCAGTTTCGCATCTTCTGACGTGAAAGACATGAGTGAAGGCGCGCGAATCAAACCACTGACTTTCATCCTTCCTGCCGTTGTGGTCGTCGGGCTGGTGGTCGCCATCCTGATTCCGGTGAGCGGCTTGACGCAAACGGTGACGCAGCTCGTGGCGCGCTGGTTCTTCGCCGTCTTCTGCACGCTGTACGCCGTCGTCCAGGGACGACTCTACCTCAAGTTCCGGCGAGCGGAGAGGGCGGAGGCGTATGTGGGAGTGCCAATCGGGGCCTACGCCGCCTTTACGGTGGTCTGGGCCGTGCTAGCCGTGGCGGCGATACTCTACGGCGTCTTCGACGTCGGTGGCATGTACGAGGCCGCCGGCTGGGTGACGATCGTGCTGATGATCTGCATGCAGTTGATCGTGCTCGGGCGACTCGATCAACGGGTACAGCTCTAGCGTCGGAGGTGCGAGAGGGCTCGCTCCCTGCTCGCTGGTCGGCTTGGGGGCCCTCTCGCTTCACCGCTCGCAGGCGCCGAAGGATGCCGTCGCGCCATCAAGCCTGCTCGCGAGTTACGCTCGTAGGACCCCCCAGGGCGGTTGCCGCTGACCTCTTGATGATCTCGACGCTGTCAACTCCCCGGGCGTGCAGGTCGGCCATCACGTCGTCGAAATCGAACTCATCAGAGACTACGACGCCGTCAACGATGACGAGTGGCTTCTGACCACTGTTGACCGTCGTTGCTGGCGCCATGGGGAGTCCTTTGATGATCGACACCTGCTGGCTGGATTCCTCGGGCGCCTGGAACACGATTGGGAAGGCCACCCAGACGGGGACGGTCTCGTCCAAGTTGCGCGCCGGGGTGAACTCGATCTCGCGGGCGGCGTCCAGCGCCGCAGCGTCGAGTTCCTCGTTGCCTGAACTCTCGTCCACTACGGCGTTGCCTACGGTGCCGTCGGCCTCGATGAATATGAAGACGTAGACCGTGCCGCCGACGCCGGCCCTCTTCAACTCGTCGGGGTAGTGTTGCAGCACGATGTCTATTGCAGCTTCCCTGTCCTGGATCTCGGGCCGCACCGTGTAGGGTGTGAAATGCGGCTCCGCGCGCAGCTCATCCAGGTCCGCCGGGGGCGGCTCGAGGGAGGTCGCGGCTGATTCCGCCGGCCTCTGCTCGGTCGGTCCTTCCGGTGTTGGAGTCTCGCATGCAACGGCGAACAGCCCCGCGGCGAGCGCTGCGGCGAGTGTCGCTTTCAAGATGCGGTGGTTCGGTGTCCCGCGGGTCATGTTGTCTACTCTCCTCTCGAAGAATGTCTTCGCTTCCGAAAACGTCGTCGGTAACAAGGAGATGCCGGAGGCGCGGCGACCGACTTCGAGCAACAGATTGCCGTAGCGACGTGGGTGCGCTCCCCTTTGCAGAACGCGGCCGTCACAGTCGAGCTCGATCGCCAGGCGCAACCGCCGAACCTGCCACCAAAGCGGCAGATTCCAGGGCGCCAGAACCAGCGCGACCAGCCCGAGCCCCAGGAGACGCTGATCACCGGCCCGCAGGTGCTCCTCCTCATGCAAAAGGATGATTCGCCCAACCTCCTCTTCCATCTCCAACGCCCAGGACGGCAGGACTATCGCACCCCTGAAGAAGCCGGTGACCGCCGGCCCACGGTCACCGGACACCAACACCGTCCGCGCTCCCACCTTCTTCCGCGACCACCCTCTTGATTCACCCCTGAGCCGTACGTACGAGCGGACGAAGAAGACGGCGAGCGCAACCGAGGAGAGGAGCCAGAGAACGATCAACGCACCATCGAGGCCGATGAGCGTCGCCCCAGGCGCCTCGACCGCGCTGGAAGATCCCGCCGCCAGCGTGATACCCTCGATCACCGTGACCAGCGCCGGCTGCAGCGACACCTTCGGCAGGCCCCGCCAGGCAGGAAAGGTCATTGCCACCAGCGGCAGACCGATTGAACCCGATAGCGCTGCCAACCAGACCCAGCGGAGCGGTCGCCCGTATAGGTCGAGCCCGCGCTCCGCCGCTAGCGCCGCCACACACAGCATCAGCGAGATGAACAGGCAGTAGACGATCCACAGGGCAATCATCGGTCCGCCTCCTCTCCCAGTCGCGCGTCCAGGGTTCGCCGCAGCCGGCGCAGCTCCTCCTCGGACAACTCTTCGTCTGAGACCAGCTGCGTGAGCAGTGCCTCCGGGGAACCCTCGAACACCCTGCTGACCAGCCGGCGAAGGGCGCTGGCCCCTGCCGCATCGCGCTCAACGGTGGCGAAGTAGCGGTGGGCCCGGCCTTGCGGCTCATGGCGCACGTGCCCCTTGGCTTCCAGGGTGCGGAGGACGGTGAGAACGGTGGTGTAGGCGAGGTCCGGTTCCAGGCGCTCCTGGACCTCTCTTACTGTGGCCGAGCCGCGCTCCCAGAGCACGGCCATGACGTCGAGCTCGCGGTCGGTGAATGTAGGACTCATCGGGAGGGCTCCTCCGGCTACTAGGTTTATAGTAGATGATAAGGGGGCGGTGAGGGTCTGTCAACTACGGATCTAGTAGGCGGCCGCAGCGCCTACTCGTAGCGCAGCGATTCGACGGGGTCGACCTTGGCGGCGCGGCGCGCCGGCAGGACACCGGCGGCGAGGCCGATGAGGACGAGGGTGAGGACGCAGATGAGGGCGATGGGGATGGACAGCTTCGGGTTGGCCAGGTAGACGGCGGCGCCGTCGTCGGCAGGCAGGCTGTCGACCAAGAGGACGACGGCGACGGAGAAGGCGAGTCCGACGCCGCCACCGACGAGGGTGAGGCCGAGGGCCTCGAAGATGAACTGGCTCATGATGTGGCGCTTCTTGGCGCCGATGGCGAGCTTGATGCCGATCTCCTTGGTGCGCTCGCGGACCACGACGTACATGATGTTGGCGACGCCGATGCCGGCGACGAGCAGGGTGAAGACGCCGACGAGCCCGAGGAAGATCTCGATGCCGAGGGCGATCTTGTTGCTCATCTCCTCGTCTTCGATGAAGTCCCACATGGGGAGGGCGCGCTCGTCCTCCGGATCGAACTTGTAGCGGGCGCCGAGCACGCGGAAAAGCTCTGCCTTTACGAACTCGGCGCGGCCGGGGTCGCGGGGCCGGAGGAGCAAGTGGTTGACGTAGCGGTGGCCGTAGATGCTCCTGAAGGTGGAGGCCGGGATGATGGCGCGACGTGAGTCGGGGCCGTTGTTCATGCTGTCCTGGAACTTCTTCTGCATGACGCCGATGACCGTGAACGGCAGGTCATCGAGCATGACGGTCTGTCCGACGGGGTCTTCGTCACCGAACAGTTCCTCGGCGATCTCGTCGCCGAGGAACAAGACGCGCCGTCGCTCGTCGAGGTCGGGCATGTTGATGAAGCGGCTGCCGGCGGCGGGGTACATGCGGCGCATGTCCTCGAACGCGGGGTACACACCCTCCATGTAGGTCGTCGTCTTGTTTTCCCCGAACTCCAGGGTCGTGCCCCAGCGACCGTAGGAGGGGCTCACCAGGTCGATCTCCTCGATCGAACGGGTGATGAGGTCGAGGTCTTCTTCGATGAGCCGGATCCGTCTCCCTCTCGGCAGCCCCTCGAACTCTTGGCTCGTCGTTCCCCCATAAACCATGAAGATGCGCTCGCCGGCGTTGAGCAGTCCTTTGACGATCGAATGCCGTAACCCCTCACCGAAGGCGAGCAGCAGGACGACGGAGATCGTGCCCCAGGTGATGGCGAACATGGTGAGCAGAACGCGGGTCTTCTGCCCCTTCAGGTCACCGATGAACTCGGCGAGCAGTATGCGCCACATGTCCTAGTACCTCAGGCACTCGACGGGGTCGAGGTTCGCCGCCCTGCGAGCAGGGAAGTACCCGGCGAGCAGCGCCACGCCCGTCAGCAGGGTCACGGTAGCGGTAGCGACGGCCGGCGAAATCGTCGGCACGCCGATGAACTCACGGAGCGGTATATACTGCCCTACCATTACGAGTCCCCACGAGATCAGAAAGCCCAGCAGGGCACCTGCTCCGACGACCACGAACGTCTGGCCGAGGAACTGGAGCATTATGTCGCGCTTACGAGCGCCGATGGAGCGTCGGATGCCGATCTCGCGGGTCCGCTCCTTGACGACGATGTACATGATGTTGGCGACGCCGATGCCGCCGACGGTCAGCGTGAAGGCGCCGACGACGCCGAGGAAGATGTTCATGCCGAGGAAGATCGCTCTGAGGATCGTCTCGAACTCACTGGTGTCCCATTCCCAAATTGCGTCTTCGTCGGTCGGGTCGAACCGGTACTTGCGACCCAGCACCTCGTTCATGCGGCGCTCGACCGCATCGACGACCGCGGGGCTGCTCGTGCGATAGATGATGTTGGCGACGTAGCGCTGTCCGAAGATCGCCTTGTGAGTGCTGGACGGGATGAAGATGCGGTCGCGGTCGCGCGAGTTATACGACGAGTTCTGCTGTTTCTCCTTCAGCACGCCGATGACGGTGAACGGCACATCGCCGACGAAGACGATCTGTCCGACGGCGTCCTCGCCCTCGAACAGCAATTGCTCGAGCTCGTTGCCCAGGAAGGCGACGCGTCGCCGCTCGTCGATGTCGGCCTGGCTGATGAAGCGGCCACCCCAGTCGGCGATGACGTTGCGCATATGGCCGTAGACCGGGTAGACGCCGGTGATGTTGGGGAAGGCGCTGTTGCGCCCGCGGCGCACCGGCACGGCACGCGTGCTGTACTCGGGGCTGATCTCGACGATGTCGGGGATCTCCTGTTGCAGGAGTTGGACGTCCTCCTCCTGCAGGCGGATATAGCGGCCCTCGGGGAAGCCCTCGTACGACTTGGTCGTGCGGTTGCCGAAGAGGATGACGATCCGCTCGCCCAGCCCGTGCATCCGCTTGCGGGTCTGCTTCTCCATGCCGACGCCGAAGGCCAGCAGCACGATCACCGCGACCGTGCCCCAGGTGATCCCCATGATGGTGAGGACCGTGCGCAGCCGCTGGGTGCGGATGTCGTTGAAGAAGTCTTTAAAGCTCCGGAATACTTGCACGCTCTCGGTTCCTACTCTAGCAGCGTTGTATCACTCGATCTCCCGCGGCGGTGCCTCGACGACTTTCTCGCCCTCTTCCATTCCCGAGAGGACCTCGATGTTGATCGCGTCGCTCAGTCCGACCTCGATGACTCGCTCTTCTTGAGTTCCGTCGTCGAGTAGCACTGTGACTTTGGCGACGTCGTCTTCGAAGGTGACCAGCCGCTCGGGGATCATAAGGACGTCCTCGCGGCGATCGATGATGACATCGGCATTGGCCGAGTAGCCTGCGCGCAGCATGACGTCCGATTCGTCGAGCGAGATCTCGATCGGGAATACCGTCGAGTTGTCCTCGGTGCGTGCCTTGAGCGAGATCTTGGTCAGCGTGCCCGTGACCGTGGCTTTGGGCAGTGCGCCGATCTTGAACTCGACGGCCATGCCCTCGCTGAGGCGCCCGACGTCGATCTCGTCGACGGTGCCTCTAAAGATGAGCGCGCTCATCTCCGCCATCGTCATGAGCACGGTACCTTCCTGATACGGGTTGAGCGGCGTGACGGGGTCGCCGATCTCGACGTTCTTCTCCAGGATGAAGCCGTCGATCGGCGAGTAGACAATCGCCTCGATGTCCTCGTCGGCGATCGTGACGCGGCCTTCCTCGATCAAGGCGAGCCGTTCCCGTGCGAGCCTGACGTTGAGCGCGGCCTCGCTGTGAGCACGCTCAGTGGCCTCGAACTCGTCCTGGGGAATGAGGCCCTGGTCCCTCAAGCGGCGCTGCCGTTCGAGTTCGCGGTGCTGGTTCTCGAGCTCCAGCTGGCGCAACTCGAGCTGGCGCCGCGTCTCCACCATCTCCAGCGGGGTCGGGGTCGGCTTGATCTCGAGCAGCGGGGCGCCGGCCCTGACGAAGTCACCGACGTCGGCGAACTCGCGGCTGACGACGCCGGAGATCTTCGACTTGACGCTGACCTCGACTTCGGGCTCGACCCGGCCCACGGCCAGCGCCTTGTCGACGATCTCGCCGCGCTCGACCTCGACCGTGCGCACGTCATCGCCGTTGCCACCGCCGTTGCGCACGGCGGCGACAGCTCCAACGCCGACGACCGCGATGGTGATAACCCCGAGGGTGACCTTCGTCCGTCGCTTCATGCTACTGCTCCGTCTCTATAAGTCCTTCGTGTATGGATATTTGGGTTTCGGAGCCCGCTGTGAGCCCCATTCCCGACCGCTCGGTCCTCTCCCGGCGCACAGTCGAACTCAGGACCTGTGGAAGGGGGCTCTAGGCGACACTACGAGCGGCTCGACGGCAGGTTTCAGTAACGGGACCGCCGTCGCTCGGGAACACCGCGCCGCCCGTGTTGACAGCGGCAACGGCTGGAAGTTTGGCCGGTCTTACATGAGTCCGCGGAAGAATCCGCCGTCGATGTGGATGGCCGTGCCGGTGATGTAGGCGGCGCGCTCCGAGGCGAGGAAGGCGACCAGGTCGCCCAGCTCCTTCGGGTCGCCCATGCGGCCGGCGGGGATGTTATCGACCAGGCCGGTCATGACCTCTTCGACGGATTTCCCAGACTGCGCGGCCCGGGTCTTCGCCAACTCGCCGACCCGGTCGGTGGCCATATAGCCAGGGCAGACCACGTTGACGGTGATTCCCTCGGCCGCGAATTCCTGAGAAACCGTCTTGGCGTAACCGACCACGCCGGGCCGCACGGTATTCGAAAGGACCATAGCCGGTAGCGGAGACTTCACGGAGATCGAAGTGATGCAGACGATCCGGCCCCAGCGATTGCGCTTCATGTAGGGGATCGCCGCCTGCGACATCCGGATGGCGCTGAGCATGCTGAGTTCCAAGGCCGCGACCCAGGCCTCCGCCGGTGTTTGCGAGCTGGTCGTCGCCGGTGGACCGCCGGCATTCGTGACCAGGATGTCGAGCCGACCGAACCGGCGCGCCGTCGCGTCGATGAACTCCTGGGGCCCTGTCTCGGTGGCCAGGTCTGCGGTGTGGGCGAAGACCTCCCTGCCGGAGGCACGGTGAATAGCGAGGCGGGTGTGCTCGAGCTGCTCCGCGCCGCGGGCGCAAATAGCGACCCGCGCCCCCTCGCGGGCGAGCGCCCAGGCGATAGCCTTGCCGAGTCCGGCGCTCGCTCCGCCGACGGCGGCGACTTTGCCTTCGATGCCCAGGTCCATGCATCTGCCTCCGCTGGTGCGACGCCCAGAAGCGTCGGTGGGATCTGCGTGCAAGTGTTTCGGTAGGCGCGAAGCTAGGGGCGGACGTGGTGTGCGCAAGGCGGGGGTCGCCGGCGGCAAATCAAACGCCGGCGCAGCGTAGGAACGCGGTGGAGTCGTGGTCTCGCGTCTGCAGCAGCTCGTGCACCATCTCGTGCTTCACGCCTTCGGTGTACAGCAGGTAGTCCGAATGGACGTAAATGTTATGAGGAGGTACCCAGGCCCCGACATGGTCCATCCCGGTCTCGCGGTTGATCAGTTGGCCGGCCTCGTACCAGGTCACCCGCTCGAACCGTGCTGTTACGTCCGTGCATGCCGCAACCTCTGTCCACCAGGTCCTGTACACCGGTGGGGGGACGAGTGGATAGACGTCCACCGGCTCCAGGTTCGACTCGCCGCAGGCATAAAACGCCAACGGCAGGAGCAAGCATGCTCGCAGACTGCGCCTGGGGGAGGTGGGCATGGCGACACAAGTGATTGTTGTGACTGTCTAGCGGGTGGGCAGGTTGGGTGCCAGGGCATAGGAATGGGTAAGCCGGGGCACAGAACGGTCAGAACGCTGCAAGTAAGCCGCCGACAGTACCCTGCCGAATAGACCGACACCTCGGGTGCGCGATCTGGCTGTCCCGGTCACCCCACATCTCGCCGCTATCACCGTCGTGGAGGTGAAACACCAGCCGGGGAACCTAGCCTTCCTCGGGGCACGACTGCCGCAGGTCTGACGCGGCCTCCTCGACCACGCGCCAGGCCGTCCAACGGCCGTGATTCCAGGTTCTCCAGTCCTTCTCCTCGGGCGGAGTCCAGCGTTCCAGGATACGCTTCACCGCACAACGATCTTCTTCTTCGAGATCCGGTAGCGCCTCCACCAGACGCGGGACCGCGTCGCCGCTGAGGGAACTCAAATAGAGCACGTCGAGCGCGTAGCCGGCTCGCGCGCGGTCGATGTTCACCCGGGCGACGAGCGCGTCGGGGTTCATGATGTTGAGCGCCAGGAGAACCGCGAAGCCGGACGCGACTGCGCCGACGGTGAACCGTTCGCGGCGGCCGCGCAGCACCGTCGCCACGAACCAGGCGAGCACGATCCCCAGCCAGGCCATGAAAACGGACGCGTAGAGCCGATCGTCCGTCAGTCCGTAAGCGTCCACGTACAGGGCCATCCGCTGCAGCGCCGAGATCATGATGATGAAGAGCAGGAAGATCTGAGTTCCCGCCAGTACTTTGACGATGTTGCGCGGGCGGAGCTCCGCCCGCGCCACGACCCAGTCGGCGAGCATCAAGAGGGGAACTACGAGTGCGGTGACGGCCACCAACTCGAAGAAGCCGCGGCGCGCGTACTCGGCGAACGTCAGGCCGACCGTCTCCTGGACCAGCGAGGCATCGCCGAACAGATAGCGCAGCTGGACCACCACGAAGGCCAGGAAGAGCAGATCGACCAGAACGAGCGGTAGCGCTACCTCTACGATTCCCAGCCCCGGCCGCTCGATCTCGAGCGATTCCGCGAGCAGGGGCTTTCTGGCTTTGAGGATCAGGAAAAGAAAGCCGCAGACGATCCAGGCGAAGCACGCGGTGAGCGCGGTGTGCGAGAAGACGGTGGCGAAATCGAAGTCGAGGGCGCGGGTGACGACGTCCTCGAACACGGCGTCGGCGGCCATCAGCAGACCACCGAAAATAAAGAGCAGTGGGAAGGCGATCAGCAGGCCGACCACGGCGGAGCGAACGTGCCGCAACGTGGTCGAACGTGGGGTCCAGGTGATGTCGCCTCGCTCCAGCACGGCGGGCCCGGCGATCGCCGCCAGGCCGCAATTGATCATGCCACGCACGTGGTCGAGGATCCCCCAGCTGCGCACACCTTCCAGGCCGAGGCTCCAGATCGAGAAGCCGACGAGGATCGCCAGCAGGCCGAGAAACTTGAGGGCACCCGAGTCGTGCCACACGAATCCGACGGCGAACAGGGCGATCGGACCGGCGAGCCAGACCATCCCGCGCGGCCATTCGACTCGATGGTAGGCGGCCAGGCCCAGGGCGCCCGCCAACACCGCCATCGTCCAGAGTGTCAGGTTCAGCGCCCAGGGACCGGCGCGCAGCAACGCGTCGCCGAGGATGCCGAGCACGATCCCGGTCACCAGTATATGCAGCACGAGCTTTGATCGGTTCATCTTCAGGTTCCTTTTACGAGCCGCGAGCCGTGCGAATCAGGCCTTCCATTCGGTCCAGGTAGTCCTCCAAGGCACGGCGACCGGCCTTGGTCAGCCGGTACTCTGTTCTCGGCAGGCGCCCCTCGAACGACTTGATACAACTGACGTAGCCCGCTTCCTCTAGCTTCCGCGCATGTACGCTCAGGTTGCCGTCCGTGATCTCGAGGAGGTCCTTGAGATCGTTGAAGCTCAGCGATTCGTTCACCGCCAGCGCGCTCATGATTCCTAGACGGACCCGCTGGTGGATGAGATGGTCGAGCTCGGCCGCTCCTCTAGCCACCGTACTTCCGGGCGATGATGATGCCGAACACGATGTTGAGCCCGCCGAAGCCCGCCGCCATCAGGGCATCTCCCCAGCCGGTGGGAAACAGGAAGGCGAAGGCGCCGGCGATCATGAAGCAGAACCCCATGATCGGGACGGCCTGCACGGAGAACGCTCCGCCGGTCATGACACCGACGCCGTACAGGAGCAGCCATGCCCCCGGCAGCTGCTCGTACAGACCGGCCGAGTAGAGAACGGCGGTCAGCACGACACCGGCAGCCAGCGGAGGCGCGAACCCCAGCACCATGCGCCGACCGGCACCCCTGAGCAGCGGCGCTTTCGCAGTCCGCGCCTTGCCGAGCGTCGTGCCCAGTCCCAAGCACACAGCCACCGCGGCGGCGATCAACCACACGGCCAGCCAGGCCTGGGGGGTCGCCTGGCGGTGCGCCAGCGGGGCGGCGACCAGCGCCACGAAGCCCATCGCCACCGTGCCCCAGCCGGGCACGGCGGTGAACGAGCCGGCCCGCTCCATCGTGTCTCTGATGAATCGGAGGTCCTCGAGCGCTCGGTCGGTTTCTGGGTTGGGGGAGGGCGGGGGTCCACCTTGGACAGGTTGAGTGGGAGGTTCAGTGTTCATGAGCGGAAGCTAGGGCGGGTGGTTGTTGTTGTCAAGTACTTTACAATATAAAGGAGAGGGCGAAGAAGTCCTTGCGTCGTGGTTGCCTTCGGTTTATATTCGGTACCCCAGGGCGGAGGGATCACCCACTCCCCCCTCCTTCGAAGCGGCCCCTCCGCTCTGGGCTCCCACCTTCGGGAGCTTTTTTTGTCGCCAGGACTTACGGGGTTTATTCGGGTACGATCTGATGCCCAGCTACGCCGAGCTCCACTGTCACTCCGCTTTCTCCCTCCTTGATGGGGCTTCCACCCCGGAAGTTCTGGTCCGACAGGCAGTGGAGCTCGGCATCCGGGCTCTGGCGCTCACCGACCACGACGATCTGGGCGGTGCGGTGCGGTTCAGCCGGGCGGCGCGGGGGGTGGGGCTGGAGGCGATCGTGGGAGCGGAACTCACCGTGAGATCGGCGGAGCCGGGCGGGCGGCCCAGCCACATCACGCTGCTGGCGCGGACGGCGGAGGGTTACGCCAACCTGTCGGAGCTGGTGACGCGGGGTCGGAGGCGGGAGGCCGACTCGCTCGGTGTTCGCGATAGGGTCGGAGGCGAAGGACCACTCGCTTCGGGCTCGCGCCACCGGCCGGCGGCGACCCGACGCTTCCGGGTGCGCTCGCGACCTACGCGAGGTGGTCTTTCGCCTCCTCCCCGGGTGCTGATCCCGCCAGCTGGTCCTCCCGCCTCCGACCCTTCTGATGGAGCGTGGGCACCGAACCGGGGGCGCCCGCGGGTGAGCTGGGACGATCTGGCGGAGCTGGGTGGCGGCCTGCTGGCGCTCAGCGGTTGTCCGCAGGGGGAGCTGGCGCGGCGGGTACGGGCGGGTGATGAGAAGGGTGCCCGGGAGTTGTTGGAGTTTCTGCGCAGCATCTACGACGGCTACGTGGCGGTGGAGGTTTGGGATCACGCGTTGCCGGAGGAGCGGGAGCTGGCGGAGCGGTTGCTGGAGCTGGCGGATCGTCGGGGGGTAGCGGCGGTGGCGACGAACGATGTGCACTATGCGACGCCGGCGGCGCGGATCGTTCACGACGTGCTGACCTGCCTGCGCCACCAGGTGACTCTCGATGAGGCGGGCACGCGGCTGCGCCCCAACGGCGAGTGGTACCTGAAGCCGCCGTCGGTGGTGTGGCGGCGCTGGCGTCACCGCCGCGACGTGGTGGAGAACACCCTCGCCCTCGCCGCCGAGTGCCCCTTCCGGCTCGCGGATCTTTCGCCGTCGATGCCGGGGTTCCAGGTCCCTCCCGGAATGACGCGGCAGGAGTTCCTGGAACGGTTGGTTTGGAAGGGTGCGCTGGAGCGTTACGGGGGTGCCTCGGGTCAGCGGCGGAACGGTGATCCGATCCGCGTCGCCGATCCCTCCCCAGCTCGCACGGGACGACGACAGGAAGTACCCACGCCGGACGAACCGCGTCGCACCGAAGACGTGCTTCGGAACGGCGACGCGGTGGGGGGGCTTCGAGCGGAGCCCTTGTTGCGAGAGGGAGGACACGGAAGGGGTTTCGAGCGGACATTTGGAGCGCCGTGGCCCGTGCGGCATCGTGGCCCTGAGCAGCGCGACATGAAGCGAGAACGCCTTCCGTGTCCGACCCCATCGCGTAGCAACGGGCGGCGGGGTTTGACTCAACGAGTCCGACGCCAGATCCGGCACGAGCTCGCGGTGATCGCGCGGCTCGACCTGGCGGGGTACTTCCTCACCGTCTGGGATATCGTGCGCTTTGCCCGGCGCCGCGGGATCCTGCTGCAGGGCCGCGGCTCGGCGGCCAACTCCTGCGTCTGCTATTGCCTGGGGATCACGGCGGTGGATCCCATCAAGTTCGAGCTCTTGTTCGAGCGTTTCCTGTCGGAGGAGCGGGGCGGCGCTCCCGACATCGATCTGGACATCGAGCACGAACAGCGCGAGGAGGTGTTGCAGTACGTCTACCGCAAATACGGGCGCGAGCACGCGGCGATGGTTTGCGAGGCGATCACCTACCGTGGCCGTTCCGCCGTCCGCGACGCCGCCCGGGTCCTCGGCTTTTCCACCGATGTGGCCGACCGGCTGGCGACGGAGGCGGAGCGCCGCGAGGCGGCGGAGGCGGCCGACGCGTTGGAGGACGGCGGCCTGGTCGCCTGTGGGCTCGATCCCGCGAGCAGCCGTGTGCGTGCGCTGGTGCACGTGGTGCGCGGGCTCGACCAGCTGCCGCGTCACCGTTCGATCCACGTGGGTGGCTTCGTGCTCACCGAGGGCCCGCTGTCGCGGGTCGTGCCCATCGAGCCGGCGGCGATGCGCGACCGCACCGTCATCCAGTGGGACAAGGACGACCTCGAGTTCACCGGTCTGATCAAGATCGATCTGCTGGGCTTGGGGATGCTCACCTGCCTGGCGAAGGCGATCCGCTATATCCGCGAGACTCGCGGTGCGACCATCGACCTGGCGCAACTGCCGGCGAGCGATCCGCAGGTCTACAAGATGATCCAGGAGGCGGACACGGTGGGCGTCTTCCAGATCGAGAGCCGCGCGCAGATGAACTCGTTACCGCGACTCAAGCCCGAGCGGTTCTACGATCTGGTCGTGCAGGTGGCGCTCATCCGCCCGGGTCCCATCCAGGGTGACATGGTGCATCCGTACGTGCGGCGCCGGCGCGGCGAAGAGCCGGTGACGTATCTGCACCCGGACCTGGAGCCGATTTTGCACAGGACGTTGGGCGTTCCCCTCTTCCAGGAGCAGGGGATGAAGGTGGCGGTGGCGATGGCGGGGTTCACGCCGGGCCAGGCGGATGCGTTGCGCCGGGCGATGGGGTTCAAGCGCTCGAAGGAGGCGATGGCGCTGATCGAGCCGGCGTTACGGCAGGGGATGACGAAGCGCGGCATCTCACACGACGTGCAGGAACAGATCGTCAAGCAGCTCACCGCGTTCGCCAACTACGGCTTTCCCGAGAGCCATTCCGCGTCGTTCGCGCTGCTGGTCTACGCCTCCGCCTATCTCAAGCGCTACTATGCGCCGGAGTTCTTCTGTGCACTCTTGAACTCGCTGCCCATGGGTTTCTACGCGCCGGGCACGCTGGTACACGATGCGCGTCGCCACGCTGTGGATGTGCGGCCGGTCGACCTCGCGCACTCGAGCTGGGACTGCACGCTCGAGTTAGGTGACAGGGCGCAGAGCGTTGCAGGTAGGGAGGAGGCGCGAGAAGCAGCTCGCGGAGGTCGCGAGCTCACCACCGCGGGTGAGGTTGCCCTCCGGAGGTGGCGCGAGCCCGAAGCGAGTGGTTCTCGCGCCTCCGACCGATTGGCGGCGACTTCCGCTCCGGCCCTGCGAATCGGACTCCGCTTCGTCCGCGGCCTCGGCTCGAAGGCGGAAGAGAAACTGAAGGCGGCGTGGGAGGCCGGTGGCCCGTTCCGGAGTGTGGAGGATGTGGTGCGGCGCTCGGGCCTCGGCCTCCCCGCCCTGAAGACGCTGGCCGAGGCGGGCGCCTTCCGGACGCTCTGGGGCCCGGGCCGGCGCTCGGCGCTCTGGGAGGTGCTCGCCCGGCTGGCGCAAAAGCCGCTGGCACAGGTGGAGTCGGCGCGGGAACCGAAGCTACGGGAGATGAGGAAGGTCGAGCTGGTCGCCGCCGACTACACGACCACGGGGCTCTGCACGCACGGGCACCCGATGGAGCATCTGCGTGCAGCGCTCCGTGCTCGGGGTGTGCTGTCGGCGGAGGAGTTGAGAAGCGTGCGGAGCGGTCGGCGGGTGCAGGTAGCGGGGGTGGTGATTTGCCGGCAACGGCCGGGCACGGCTAAGGGGGTGTGCTTCATCACCCTGGAAGACGAGACCGGGTTCTCGAATTTCGTGGTCTATGCCGATCTCTTCCAACGTTACCGCAAGACCATCGTCCGCTCACCGGTGCTGCTCATTGGGGGGATCGCCCAGAACGAGCAGGATGTGGTGAACGTGCAGGCGCGGCGTATCGAAGCGATCGAGCCGCAGGCCGGCGCCGACGTCATCGAGAGCCACGACTTCCACTAGCTCAACAGGAGCCGAGCATGCACCTCACAGCATTTCCCTCGGCTGTGTCTGCGAACGGCACATCAAACTCGCCGTCATCGACGGTGATGACCTGGGCTCCTGTGCCGCCCTCGTCACGGGCGACGAACTGGAAGGTGCCGCGCACTCGACCCTCCCCGATCTCGGCGATCGTCACGCTCCCCGATGTGATCTCGAAGTAGTGGTCGAAGGAACCGCCGTCGTAGCCGAAGAGCACCCTGCCGTGGCAGTCGGCGTTGGGCTCGCACGGGGCAAAGACTCTGACCCCGAGCGGCGTGAGTTGGAGGACGAAGAGGTCTCCGCTCGGATCGTCGGAGGGGCGGAAGGCGGCCAGTACGAGACCTCCCAGGGAGTCGGCCTCGGCGGCGATTGCCCAACTGCCGAACTCCGGCTGGCCGTCGCCGCCAACCACCGGGGTGCCGGCGGCGAGGTAGGAGCCCGACAGATCTCCGCTGAAGCTGAAGGCCAGACCGCTGATACCTTCGGGTCCGTTGCCCGTCTCGTCGCAGCCGGCCAGCAGCGTCGCAACTGCAAAGCCACCGGTCAGAGCGATAACGCGTACCGCGTTCACGACCCCTCCTGAGTTTCGTCTTGGCAGGTACCCAAATAGGGCAAGCCGTGTGCCAGCCCGCGACGGTTGATCGAAGCGCTACGTCGGAGAGAAAAGTCGTCCCGGTCGGTCGGGACAGTCAGATTTCTGTCGCTCCGTGCTCAGCTTTCTGTAGTCACGCTGCGACCATCTCGGACACCCGTTGCATCCTTAGTTCACAGGTGGGAGTCTTCTGAAGCCGAATTGGACCGCGATGCCGAGGCCGGCCGCCGAATCAGGCTCCGCATCGGTGTGCTGCGCGCGGGGTCCTCCGACCCGCTGGCGGATCCGGTGTTCATCTTCAATGGCGGGCCCGGCGGCGCCGCCACCGAACTGGCTGCCTTCGTCGCCGAGGATCTGAGTGTGGTGCGCGATCGTCGACACATCGTCATGGTGGACCGCAGAGGCAGCGGTGAGTCAAACGGGCTCGACTGTCCGGAGGTCACGGGCGGAAACGATCTACAGCGGTATTTCACTGAGCGTGGGCCCGAAGCGGCTGCCCAGTGCCGGGCGATCTTGGAAGAGCGGGCCGATTTGCGGCTCTATACCACGCCCATCGCCATGGACGACATAGACGAGGTCCGCGCCGCGATGGGTTACGACCGGGTGAACCTCTGGGGAGGTTCCTACGGTTCCCGGGAGGCGCTGGTCTATTCGCGTAGGCACCCGGGGCGAGTGCGAAGCGTGACCATATGGGCGGTGATCCCGCCTCACCGGAACTCGCTGACCGGCGCCGGCCGACACGCGCAACAGGCGATGGATCGGCTGCTCGCTGACTGCGCGGCGGACGATGCGTGCCGGTTCGCCTACCCGGACTTGAGGCACGAGTTCGAGGAGGTGCTGCGACGCCTCGATGAAGCGCCAGCCCGCTTCGTAAACAGCGACTCGAGACTGGGCGACCCGGATACGATAACTGTGACCCGAGACCAGATCGGCGCGACGCTTCGCTTCATGCTCGTTTCGCAGGGAGGGGCGAGCCAGATCCCCGCCTTCGTCCAGGCCGCCTACCGGGGTGACTTCGGGCCGCTGGGGGAGCGGGCCTTACTCCAAAGGCGGCTCGGGCCCACCGCGTTCAGCAGAGGGCTGTTCCTGTCCGTCATCTGCGCCGAAGAGGTCGTGCGGCTTCCCAAAGAGGAGTTGTCTGAGATATTCGCGGGGACTTTCTGGGGAGAGTCGTGGGTGCGGGGCATAGTGGACGATTGCGCCGGCTGGCCGATCGGCGAGCTGCCGCCCGGCCACTTCGAACCGGTAGCCGGAACGACGCCGGTCCTCATTCAGCACGGCTGGCTGGATCCGATCACGCCGCCCGCTTGGGCTTACGAGCTAACGCGCCACCTGCCCAACGCTCGGGTCATGGTGATTCGGGAAGGCCACCACAATATCGGCTACGAGGAATGCGGAAGACGGCTGGTAGCCGAGTTCATCGACAATCTGGATCCTGCGAGTCTGGACCTCAGCTGTACGGCTGAGATGAAACGGCCCCCGTTCCTGGTCCCCCGGCGCTAGCCAAGCCGGCGGCCTTCAAGTATGTTTGCCGGTCGCCTGACCCGGCTTCTAGCATAGCCACACTGGTTTCATAGCGCCGCAGGTCGCGGCGCGATTCGTGGATAGATCAGCGCACTCGCGCCCGAGTCATACCAGCGTTCGGTGTCCCAACAGTGTTGAACGTTATCGTCCACGGCATCATGCAGCGGAGGGCAACGATGGAAGACAGGCTGATCGGCAGGCCGGCGACCCGGGCCCGGGCAGGCCTGATAACGGCCGCGTTCTTGCTCATGTCTGCTCAGGCGGCGGGTGCCCAGGCAGGTGGGGACCTGACGCAAAATCCGCTCGCCGGCGCCCAGGTATTCGGGGCGAAGGGCTGCGTCAAATGTCACTCGGTGAACGGTCTGGGCGGTACGGTGGGGCCGGATCTGGGCCGTATCGCGCGGCGCCGGTCGTTCCACGAGCTTGCCGCGACGATGTGGAACCACCTTCCTGAAATGGGCGCCAGGATGCTCGAGTACGAGATCGAACGCCCGCAGATGAGCCCTCGCGAGGCCGCGGATCTCATCGCCTTTCTGTTCACTCTCGACTACTTCGATCCGCCTGGTGATGTGGAGGTCGGAAGGCATCTCTTCACCGAAAAGAAGTGTGTCGTCTGTCACCAGGTGGGTGTGTACGGCGGTGTGATCGGTCCCAGCCTCGACCACCTGAGCCAGTTCGGCTCGCCGATCCTCGTAGCCGCCGCCATGTGGAACCACGGCCCCGCCATGTCCGATCTGATGAGGGCCAGAGGAATCGAGCGTCCGACGTTCGGTGGCACAGAGTTGAACGACCTGATCGCCTACCTCGAGTCCGTATCTGCCGCGCCGCTCGACGGGCCTCTGTACGTCTTGCCGGGAAGCGCCGAGGAAGGGCGCGTAGTCTTCATAGAACGTCAGTGCAGAGAGTGCCATGCCGTGCGGGGAGTCGGCGGCCGAGTCGGGCCCGACCTGGCTGCCCGGGGAGATACCCGTGGACTGACCGAGTTTGCAGCGGCGATGTGGAACAAGGCGCCCGGGATGACCGAGGCGATGCGGGTTCGAGGGATCGAAATACCGCAACTAGGCGGCGGCGAGATGGCCGACCTGGTCGCCTATCTCTACTCCGTCCAGTATTTCGCCGATCGGGGCGATCCCGACGTCGGCCATCGGGCATTGGCCGCCAAGGGGTGTCTGAGATGTCACTCGCTGAACGGCGCCGGTGGTGATGACGCAAGCGATCTGGCCCAGACAGTAGGGTTGGATTCGCCGGCGGCGGTGATGGCATCACTGTGGAATCACTCGATCCTAATGGAGACCGGGGGCGCGGGCCCGCAGGCCGACTGGGTCCGACTGGATCCCGAGGAGATGGCAGACATCATGGCGTTTCTCGAAGCGATGGCAGGCCGGTGATGGACACACGTAAGTACAGGTTGCTGCTCGGTCTGGCTGTGGCGACGCTGCTATGGCCACCACTCGGGCAGGCGCAGGAGGAGCAGAGTAGCTGCGTAGGTTGTCACGCAGCGCTGAGTGACGAGCTGCTTTCCGCGCCCGTGTCCGAACTGGAGCAGGACGTCCACTCTCATGCGGGTTTCGACTGCGTTGCCTGCCACGGCGGCGATGCATCGGAATTCAGCATGTTGGCCATGGATCCGGCTCGCGGCTACATCGGGATACCGGAGCGACGGGAGGTGGAGCTACTGTGCGGCCGCTGCCACTCGGACGCCGACTTCATGAAGCGATACGACCCGGCAATTCGGGTGGACCAGGTGGCGGAATACCGCACGTCTGTGCATGGCAGCCGCCTGGCCGCAGTGAACGACCCGCTTGTGGCGACCTGCGTCAACTGCCATCCGGCGCACTCGATCAAGCCGCCATCCGATCCCAGCTCGAGTGTACACCCGCTGAACGTCGCCGAGACCTGCGGTGGCTGTCACGCGGACGCGGACTACATGCGTCCCTACACCATCCCCACCGACCAGCACGACCGCTACCTGGAGAGCATCCACTGGCACATGTTGTCGGAGGAAGGCGACCTCTCGGCTCCCACCTGCAACGACTGCCACGGCAACCACGGCGCGGCGCCACCCGGCGTCTCATGGGTCGGCAACGTCTGCGGCCAGTGTCACATGGTGATGGGGGAGCTTTTCGCCGAGAGCTTCCACTCCCAGATCTTCACGATGCTGGGCCGGCCCGGCTGCGTGACCTGTCACGATAACCACAGGACGGTCGAAGCGGGCGACGAGTTGCTCGGCCTCGCTGAGGGGGCGGCCTGTGCGATGTGCCATACGGAATCCTCTGCCGGCGGGACGGTGGCCTCGTCGATGCGGGGCGCAATCGATTCGCTGCGGGTTGAGTTGGAAGCGGCGGATTCCATTCTGTCCATGGCGGAGAACGCGGGGATGGAGGTCAGCGAGGCGCAGTTCGGACTGGGCGACGCCCGGACCGCGCTGATCAGTGCTCGCACTGCGGTCCATAGTTTCTCTCTTGATGCGGTGCGAGAAGAGGTCGATGCCGGTCTGGAGGTGACTGCAGCGGCGTACACGCGCGGCGATGAGGCGCTGAGAGATCTACAGATCCGACGCCTGGGGCTGGCGGTGTCTGTAGCGATCATCCTCATTCTCATAGTCGGGCTGGTGATGAAGATCAGGCAATTCGAGCGACCGGCCTAGAGCGGGCGCCAACGAACATAGTGAGGGAGATGATTGCGATGGCAGAGCGGGGAACGGGCTCGGAACCGAGCCGGCGCGGTTTCATTAACTGGCTCTTGGGGACGAGCTTCGGGGGACTTGTGCTCGCGGTACTCTATCCCGTCGGCCGGTACCTGATACCGCCGGCGGCCGGAGAGTCCGCATCGGCCTCTGTGACGCTCTCGATCAGGCCGGAGGACGTTGCACCGAACTCGGCTCAGATCTTCAAGTTCGGGAATCAGGCGGGCATCCTAGTTCGCACACCCGGCGGCGAGTTGCGCGCCTTCTCGGCGACTTGCACCCACCTGGGCTGCATCGTCCAGTATCGGGACGACCTCCACCATATCTGGTGTGCGTGCCACAACGGCCATTTCGATCTGAACGGCCGGAACATCGAGGGGCCGCCGCCGCGGCCACTCGACACGTTCGATGTCAACGTGCGCGGTGACGAGATCGTTGTCAGCAGGGGCGCCTGAGATGATGACCTTTAAACAGCGGTTCGACAGCGTGTGGGAGTGGCTCGACGACCGGATCGGGCTGCGCGCGATCGGTGGCATAGCAGAAAAGAAGGAGGTCCCGGTTCACCGGCACACGCCATGGTACTATCTCGGCGGCATGACGCTCTTCCTCTTCCTCGTCCAGGTGGCTACCGGAATACTCCTGCTATTCTACTACCGCCCCAGTGCAGAAGATGCCTTCGAGTCGGTGCAGTTCCTGATGGCGGAGGTCGAGTTCGGTTGGCTGATCCGCTCGATCCACGCCTGGTCGGCGAACTTGATGATCTTCACCGCCTTCCTCCATCTGTTCAGTGTGGCGTTTCTCAGGGCCTATCGTAGGCCGCGCGAGCTGACCTGGATCTCCGGCGTCGTGCTGCTCGGGCTCGCCATGGCCTTCGGCTTCACCGGCTACCTGCTGCCGTGGAACGAGCTGGCCTACTTCGCCACCCGGGTCGGCACGCAGATCATGGAAGCCGTACCGCTGGTCGGTGGATTCATGGCCACCGTACTCCGCGGCGGAAGTGATGTCAGCGGCGCTACGCTAACTCGCTTCTACGCGATTCACGTAGCCGTCCTACCGATGGTGGCCACTTTCCTGCTCGGCCTGCACCTGTTCATGGTCCAGAAGCATGGGATGAGCGTGCCACCGGACGTCGAGCGCGAGGGCGGCGCGAAGCGCAACATGCGCTTCTTCCCCAATTTCCTGCTCCGTGACCTGGTCGGCTGGCTGACCGCGCTGGCGATCCTGGCGGCGCTGGCCGCCTACTTCCCGGCCGAGCTCGGCGAGAAGGCGGATCCGTTCGCGCCCGCCCCGGCGGGCATCAAGCCGGAATGGTACTTCATGTTCATGTTCCAGACCCTGAAGTACCTGCCGGCTCACATCCTCTGGTTCGAGGGGGAGGTCGTCGGCATCATCGGCTTCACCCTGGCCGGACTGCTGCTGCTGTTGGTGCCTTTCATAGAGAAACGATCGGCGCGCGGCGAGCCGAGCCGCCTGTTCACCTGGATCGTCGTGGGGGCGATCGTTTACATGATCGTCCTGACCTATCTAGGCTACACGGTAGACCCGAGAGTATAGAGCCGAAGCGCGCCGGCGCCTGAGCGCCGGCGCGCTGAGGCTACGGCAGCACGCCCGTCGGCTGACCGGTTCCGCCCTCGCCGGTTCCCGGCGGGTGTGCCTCGGCGTCGGGCCAGGGCGGCAGCACCTTGACCAGGACCCAGAGGATGATGAACGGCAGGATGAGCAGGGCGCCGGCCATCNNGGCCTTGTAGACCGTGAGGCCGCGCAGGCTCTTGGAGAAGAGCTGGCCGCCGATCACCACGTTCCAGCGGATGCTGAAGATTCCGATCTGCACCAGGATCGCGGCCCCGAGATAGATAAGCCGCTTCAGTTCGTCGGGAACCTTAAGTACGCTCTCCTTGCTCAGCGCCGGCGCCGTCAAGCCGAGGACCACTAGCGGCAGCAAGGTTCCCAGCACTAGCTGCAGAACGATGAGGCTGGTAAAGAGACGGCTCTCGATAAGCTGGGTGAGAATGCCGATCGATTCTTCCGACTCGTAGAGTCGGTGAATGAAGTCGAGCATCTCCAGCGAAACGTCGACCACCATGGCGTAGAACAGGAAGGCCGCCAGCTTGTCGGCGCAGCGCATGTCCACCGGCTTCCAGCGGGCCATGCTCGCGACCATGTAGATGATCAGGACCAGCGCGATACCGGAGACGATCGCAGAGAACAAGAAAACCACGGGCATCAGTACGCTGCTCCACCAGGGGTTCGCCTTCACCGACCCGAAGATGAAACCGACGTACCCGTGCAGCAGGAAGGCGGAAGGGATCCCGATGATCGTGATCCAGCGGCCCGCCTTATCGTCGAAGCGGAGCGATCGCTCCGAGAGGTCTGTGGCTCCCAGAGTGAGCGCGTAGTAGAGGTAACGTCGCCAGCCTTTCTCGCTCTGATACCAGAGCACCAGGTCCTTGCGGTAGTCGAACCAGATCTCCAGCAGCAGAACCACCATCAGGTACCAGGCATAGACGAAGCCGAACATCGCCATCGCCGACTGCCGGTTCGGCGTCAGGAAGATCTCGTAAGAGCGCAGCGGGTGACCCAGGTGAGCCAGCAGCGGGAGCGGCGCAACCAGCAGGAAGGCCAGCGCCGTCAGCAGCGCCAGTCGATAGGTGGGTTGCACTTCCTTGACGTTGAAGACCCGCTCCAGCGAGGCGAGGATGAAGGCGCCCGCCACGAGGCCCGTCACGTACGGGTAGACCACGATGAGGATGCCCCAGTGGAGCTCGAACTCGTTCGGGTAGATGAAACCCTGCATCGGCTACCTCACCTCGCCGTCTAGGTTGGCGTAGTAGACCTTCGGCCTCGTGTTGAGGTGCGGCTTGAGGACCTGCAGTTCGTTGAAGCGCCTGAATCGTGCCAGCGGTGTGGCTCTGCCCTCCAGCTCGCCGAACAGCCGCGCCCCGGTCGGGCAAACTTCCACGCAGGCCGGCACCAGCCCGTCCACCAGACGGTGGTAACAGAACGTGCACTTGGCCGCGACGTGCGTCTCCGGGTGCAGCCAGCGGGCACCGTACGGGCAAGCCTGTATGCAGTAGCGGCACCCGATGCAGTATTCATCGTCCACCAGGACGGCTCCGTCTTCGGTAGTGAACGTCGCGCCCACCGGGCAGACCTGGACGCAGGGAGCTTCGGCGCAGTGGTTGCACAACTTGGGGACGAAGAAGGTCCTGCGAACCTCACCGCCCTCAACACGCGTGGGCGGGAATCCGTCGATACCCCCGTTCGGACTGTCAACTGCGACTTCTTCATCTGCGCGGATAATGTAGCGCTCGACCCACGTGTTGAAGTGCTCTGACTCGACAGGAACATCGTTTTCGGTCTTACAGGCCACTACGCATTGGCCGCAGCCGATGCACTTGTTGACGTCGATACCCATTCCATAGAGGTGTTCGCTAGGATCATACTCGCCGCTGCTCGGATCCTGAGCCTCGAGCAAGGGCACCCGGACCACACCGAGAAGTATCGGCGCTGCCAGGCCACACTTCTTCAAGAACTCGCGCCTGTCGAACGGTTTCGATTCTTCAGCCGGCGACGATCCGGCGGTCTGCGGGACTTCATTCGACATCACGAAGCCTCCGGGTAATGGGGGTAGTGGCACTGCCAACATAGGTACTGCGGGTAGTGCGCTCGCAGGTTGATTCGCGGGATCTGCCGGGGCATCTCCGAATCGTGGGCATGGCAACCCCCGCAGAAAGCTCTCTCCGTCGGCTTGCCGGGACGAACGGCCCGGGGTGAGAGTTTGTGCTCATCGGGTGCCTCATGGCACGTCGTGCACTGCAGCGTCGCGTGGTGCGAGACGGCTTTCTGGCTGGCGATCTGACCGTGGCAGGCGCTGCAGGATCCTGGCACCATCGGCGGTTCTGGCGCGTGAGGGTTGTGGCAGGTCGCGCAGGGCACGAGGGGGTTATGGGCCACGGGGTCGATCTGCGCGAACCCGGTCGGGCGGCTCGGGTTGTAGGCATGGCAGCGCGGGCAGTGTTCACGCTCGCTCGGGATTACCGGCTTGACTTCCACCGGATTGGCCACGTGCCCCGCCGCCGGCCCGTGGCAGCCCTCACACGCCAACCCGCGGTGATTGCCCCCCAGCCGCTCGTCCATGATCGATCCGTGGCACAACGCGCACTCCTGCTGTCCGGCGTATTTCTTCGGGTGGGCGATGATCGTATCGACCGCCGCCGCCCGATAATGCCCCGTTTCGCCGAAGGTGTCGGGGATTAGGAAGTAGCGCGCCGCGATGAGCGCCACCGCGGCCAGGAAGAACACCACAGCAAGTCGGGGGACCTGTTGGGGCAGCTTGCGGCTGCGAAACTCGGGTAGTCTAACCATGGGTGTCGCCGGTTGGCGGTACCGTGATGGCTGGGGCAAGCCATGGGGCGACAGCGGAGCCGGGTCTCCCCACCCGGCACCGCAATGTCACCGCCGGGACCTAATAACAGAAATCGTTCGCGGGCGCCAGTCGCCAGGGCTTATAGTCCCGCGCTGGCGCCAGCGGTCCTCTAGCCGCCGCCCGGCTCGGGCATGGTATGGCAGAGGTGGCAATCTGCCGGCGCATTGTGCTCGAGCTTGTCGGCGTGGCAGACGGTGCAGACCTGACGGGTCCACTCGGTGATAAAGGCGGCGTTATCTCCGTGACAGAGGTTGCACCCACTGTGTGCGGCTGGGGGGTGGATCCGCAACACGTCCCCCTTGTGGCAGCTGAGACAGGTCCTCTGCGGCTGATGGTGGAACGAGTGGCAGTTCTCGCAGCTGAGTCCTGCGACCCGCATGCTCGGCGCGCTGTGACATTGCGAGCACTCGAACCCGCGGGCTCGATGGACGGAGTGAGTGAAGTCGCCGGTCTCGGTCGTGATCGCCTGCGTCGGTGCGCCACCGGGTCCGCTGTGACAGCTGGCGCAGTTCAGTGGGTCGATGACGCGGTGATGGCAATTGTCGCAGCTCGATCGGTCGACTAGGGTAATGCCCCCGTGCTCGTCCAACGGGGTATGGCATTCCGTGCACGCGAGGTCGGCGCGCTGCACGTGTGGAGTGTGGTCGAACCGTCGCCCGGCAAAGCGCCCGGCCTGCTCGCCGATTCCGAGGTGGCACTGCAGGCAAACGTTGCCCCCGAGCTGGGGACCCAACTCGAATTTCGGCAGCGAGTAGGGAAGCGAGGCGTTATCGACCGCTCGTTGCACGAGGTCGAGTGCGGCGCGCAAGAGCTGGTCGGCGTAGGCGATGTTGTGTGCGCCCTTTCCACGTTCGACAAAGCTCACGTTGTCCTCGGCGAGTGTAAGCAGACTGTCGGCTGTGGCGCGAGTTCGGACGGGCGCGCCGCTCAATGTGCTGCGGGCGGCCTGCAAGACCGTGGCTACCTCCCTCGTCCTCCGCTCGACCTCCTGTTGCCAGGCCGGGAGGATGTTGGCATAGCGGATGCCGTGGCACGACATGCAAGTCGCCTCGCCGGCCAGCTTGACTTGAGCGTGTTCGCCGATCTCGGCCGGAAGGCCGTGACAGCTCTGGCAGGAGACCCTGGCGAGGAACATGGTGCTGGGCGTGTTCTCGGTACCGTGGCCGCCCAGCCCGGAATACATGAGCCTCTGCGCGTCGTGGGCACCTTGATGGCAGGAGTTGCAGTCGAGCTGGAACGCCTGCGTGAGGGAGACGACGCGGTGAACGATCGGTGTGTGGCACTGCGTGCATTCGACGTTGTGTTCGGCGATGTGAACGCGGTGCACGAGTGTCGTGTTCTCGAACTGCGCGATCCGCTCGGGCTCGTTGTGGCAGTTGAAGCAGCGGCGCTGGCCCGCTTCACCGGAACCGCTGGTGACTGTCTCGTGACAGCCGACGCAGGAAATCATGTTCTCGACGTAGGCGGGGTGATCCACGACGAAGCCGGCTTGCGAGCGGAAGCGCGGCGGCGAGTCGTGGCAGCCCGTGCAACCGGCGATCGGTTCGCCCACCGGCCGGTCCTTGAAGTGGCAGATATAGCAGGTGACGGCCGTTACGCGGAGGTGGGCGGCGCCGATCTGGTAACCCTCCAGCTGCACGGGGCTACCCTGAACGATCTGCGAGTGGCAGCTGGTACAGCGTAAACGCTTTCCGCGACGCTGCTCGCCCAGGTGATGCGTGTGATCGAAGCGTACGCCCTCGTAGTTGACGACACCTTCCAGTGCGCGCTCCGTGTGACAGCCCGAGCGCAGGCAGGCAGCGTCCTCGATTTCCGCCCACGGCTTCATGCCGTATGCACCGGTGATGTACTTGACGACCTGGTTGGCGGCCTGGAGCTTGCCCATCGCCTCGGCCTTGATTCCGGGCGCGTAGTGGCACTGGATGCACTTGACGGTGTTATGAGATGAGCTGGCCCAGGAGTCGTAGTAGGGCTGCATGAGATGGCAGTTCGTACAGAAGCTCGGCTGGCCGCTATACTCGATGAAGCCGACCGTGGCGACGGCGATCAGAATTACCAGGAGAATTCCGGCCTGGATGGCGATCTTGAGCGGGCGCGAGAAGCGATCGAGGAACCCCGTCAAACGTGCCATGCTGCTACAGCTCTTCCTTCCTCAAGGCGCGCAACTTGAACCAGGCGAGCACGATAGCGGAGAGTGCCAGGAACCAGACCGGGATCAGGGTGAGCCCGTGCTCCCAACGGTGTTCCGCTGCGACCTCCTCGGCGGCGCGGATATCGGTTGCTATGGAGCCGACCTGCCGGCTCAGATCCTCCAGCACCTCCAGGTCGAGGCTGTGTTGCGCTTGCGAGATCTGTCTGTAAACGGTGAGAGCCGTCTGGTGGCGCAGCTTAACGTCCGCCACCCTGCGGCCGGCGCGCACCAGTTGGCGAATCGCCTCCTCGGAGCTGTGCATGTCTTGGGTCGCGCGAGTGGCCTGCTCTTGAATCTCGAAGCCGACCAGCGCGGTGGGGCTGTCCGCTTCGTGGCACTCGGTGCAGGTCGACGCAATACTGTCTGGCTGAACCCTCTCGGTACCGTGGTTGGAATGGCAGGCCGTGCAGCCTGGTAGAGTTCCTGCCCTGGCCGCCTCGCCGTGCGGCCCCGCGTAGAAAGCGCGGCGGACCAGGACATGACACTGCCCACAGACGTTGGCGATCTCGGTGACCGCCGGTGGCAAGGCGGCATGTGAACCGTGGCAGCTGACGCAGGTCGGCGCCGCGAAATTGTTTTCCTCGTAAAGGGCGACACCGTGGGTGCTCAGGCGGTGGGTCTCGATCTGACTGGTCCCCAGGCCGTATTCGGCCATCAACGCTGAATCTTCGTGACAACCCTCGCAGGTGCTGGCGATGTTCGTCGGATAGACGCTACTGCGCGCATCGTTGGGCGGCAGGATCGTGTGCGCGTCGTGACAATCGGTGCAGGTGGGCGCGTTAGAGTCTCCTCCTTCCAGTAACAGGCGTCCGTGGCGGCTCGTCCGAAACTCGGCCAATTGGCCCACTGACAGTCCATACTGCCGCATCTGATCGGGATCGGAGTGACAGGAGGCACACAGGCGAACGGTTTCCAGCTTGTCGGGCGTCCCGAGGTAGTATGTGCCGGCGTGCGCCGTCGCCTGGTCGAAGGATTGCGGATTGCCGCCATGGCAGTCGTCACAGTGGATGCCTCTCTCGGAGTGAGTGCCGACCAAGTAGGCGCTGCGTTTCTCTGTGTGACAGGTGACGCAGGTGTAGTTGGGATCGATGGTGAAATCGCGCTGCTGCGCCAGCGCCGGCGGGCCGGCGGCGGCCACCAGGAAGGAGCCGCTGACAAGTATCCAATTCCCAACCCTCACCGCTGTTCCTCCTCTGCGGCCGCGCCGGCAACGCCCGACTCGGCCCCTGGCGCCTGCTCCGGGCGCTGTTCCGGAACGAAGCGCTCGATCATCTCTCCCGGCCGCAGCCGAGTGCCGGGCGGCAACGATCTGAGCTGGTGGCCCACCAACCACGCGACCAGGAAGCCGGCGAAGAAAAGGGTCCCCAGTGCCAGGAGGACGGGCCGGCGCCGCAAACGTCGCTCGGGCTTGCGGTCGAAGATCGGCAGCAGCGCGAGAGCGATTCCCAGCAGGGTAAACAGTGTAAACCCCCATACACCGAGATAGCGGATTAGTGCCAGCGACACGTCCACCACCACCCAAGAGGAAACCAGCTCGGACGGCAGTTCGAACGGGTTCGCTGGGTCGCCCACCGGCCGCGGGAATAAGGCGGCGAGGCTGATCGCCACGGCCAGGACCAGCACCCCGACGATGAAAGCTCTCAACAGGTGGTTGGGGAAGAATGGGACGCCGTCGTCGGGCTTCTCCGTCCCTCCCGGAGGCGGCGCGACCCCGTGCTTGCGCAGCAGCGAGAAGTGGAGGAGCAGCAGGGCGAAGGCTATCCAGGGAAGAATGATCACATGCCAGGCGAAGAAGCGACTGAGCGTCGCACCCGAGACCACCGCGTCTCCCTGCAGCACCGACGCCAATATCCCCAGCAGGGGCATACGCGACATCGTGTCCAGGACTTCGGTCGTCGTCCAGTAAGCCCATTGATCCCATGGCAGCAGATAGCCGGTTCCACCGAAGGCGAGCACGACGAGCAGCAGGAGCAGACCGGCCAACCAGTTCGTCTCGCGCGGCGGCTTGTAGGTGCCGCTGAAGAACACACGTGCCATGTGCGCCATGATGGCGATCACTATCAGGTTGGCGGACCATACGTGGAGATCCCGGACTAACCAGCCGAGCGGCACCTCGGAGACGACGTACTGAATGCTCGGGTAGGCCTCCTGCACCGACGGCCGGTAGTAGAAAGACAAGAGGACCCCGGTCACGACGAGCACGATGAACAGGAGATAGGTGATGCCGCCGAGCGCGTGGTGCCAGCCGACGAAGGCCGGCAGACGTCGGCGGAGGGCCTTCTTTGCCGCCTGGTCGATGGGCAGCGTGCGGTCGATGGGCCCGTACAGTAGCCCCAGGAACCGCGCGACACCCAGCAACGCGGGGTCCGTGCTCGCCTTCAAGTCGGCCCAGAACACGGCCAACCATCTCAGTCTCGGCTGCTTTCTTGGCTCGTTCACCTTACGCCTTCCGAAACGTAGATAACACCTTCTCGGACAGAGACGGCGAAGCGTTTGAGCGCCTGCGTGGAAAGACCCGCTACTACATCCCCACGCAGGTCATAAACCATGTATCTGCACGGCGAGTAGATTCGCGACGCTTCCGGGTCCCAGCGCAGGATGCAACCGTCGGCGGGAGATGTCGCCTGTAGCGCGAAGTAGCGGGCCGAGTCGAGGCGCACGATCAGGATGACCTCGTCGCCCCAGGAGCGGATCCGGCTCGAGCCGACCGGGAAATCCGCCTCGCGCGCTACGCGGATCGCCGGCTGCACCTCGGGTATGTCCAGGTTTTGTTCCGGGTTGACGTAGAACGCCATGGCGATAAGGGCGAGCGTGATCATGAGTAGAACCACGCCGCCCAACAGAAGCTCTGTGAAACCGAGTCGCTGAATCTTACGCTCTATCTCCATTGCCATCACACGCTATGTGGCGTAGCTGTAAACGACACGTGGAAAAGCCGCTGCGAACCGTCTCGGCTGCTGGGAGACCGGGTCAAATTACCACTCTCCCGGCGATACCCGCTACCCGTCCAAGGACCACAAGGTGGTGCCCTCGTGGTCCACTTGATTATCTTTGGGCGCGATGAGGAGGCACCTACTACCGTTCGTCTTCGCCTGTGCCGTGGTACTGGCCGGCTGCGATGACGAGAGGGCGTCCGGCGAGCTCGTCGGCCCGCTCGCCGGAGCGCACGTGGCCGAGTCGGTGCTCGCCCTAGCCGTCTTCCAGGGTGTGCCCGTCGGCATCACCGACACTTTCGTTCAGGATGAGATCGTCCACCTCTGGGTACGCTGGAACAAGCTCGAGCCGCCCCATGATGCGGAGGCGGTCTGGTACGACCCCAACGCCAACGAGGTCGATGTCTCCCTGGTCGAGATCCTCGATGGGCCGGCGGAACAGATCACCGTCTTCACCCTCGACCTCACTCCTGTCTCGATGACGGGCTTCTGGGAAGTCGACCTCTGGTTGGACGGCGAGTTCCATCGCAGCCACCTGTTCGAGGTGGTTCCAGGGGCTGTGCTCGGCGAGTAGGCCCTACAGTTCTAGCGCCTCTCTCATCTGCTCTGCCAGCCACTCCGCTTCCTGCTTATCCTTGATTGAGCGTCCGGAGTATAGCTTCTTCCCGTCGCGCTTCACGATCTGAATGTCGTAGTAGGGCCGGTTGCCGGCCTGCATGCCGATCTTCAGCGTCACATCGTCGATGTCGTCGGCGAGGACGCGTCGGGTGCGGGGGAGCGGACCGTAGGAGACGTGTGCTTCGTCGGGAGTCAGAATGACACGTGTGCTGCCGAGCCACGCCTGGAACACAACGAAGAACAGCAACACAGCGAAGAGGCCGAAAACGATGGGGAAGATGATCGGCGCGCCGAACCGTGGCAGCGCCATGGTGATCGCCGTCCAGATGATGAAGAAAAAGGTGATACCCGCCGCGACGCCGGGGTTCCGGGCCGGCGCGAAGTAGATCTCGGTACGCCGCCTATGCCTTCTGACAACGATGCGTGAGTCGGGTGGCTGCCGGTAGGCCTCCACCCGGCTGGCGATGGCCTCTTGCTCCTCGGGCGGCAGCGGAATGTCACTCTCGGGCGTCCGGAAAACGGGCACGTCGAATCTCGCGTGATAGTCGACGCCGGGCACTTCGGCGTGGGCTTCCAGCCGCCAGATGATCTGATCTCCGGGCTCGCTCGTATCGCTCTGCCTGACGTCCTGGGGCAGGCGGAAAGCGACCGGAACGGCGGTTGCTCTGCCGACCTGGTGGACGAGCCTGATCCGACGTTCCTCCTGCCAGAGTATGTTCTCACGCGTCGAGCGGCTCTTGCCGGAGCCGGTCGTGATGCGATTGACGCAGGTGAGCGTAACACGAAAGGCGTCGTCCGGACGGACGACCGTATTCGTCAGGATGACCCCCTCCAGCTTCCTTCCTATGACCCCGGGCACACTTGCCATGCGGAATACCGAGACCCCGAACTTGCGCTGGCGGATCGTCGCGCGGGTCGCCCAGATGAGCAGCCCGGCCCCGACCAGAGGAAAGACCAGGACCAGCAATACCAGCGGTTCGCCCTCCCTCAGGTATCCCTCGGCTATGGCGAGGGGCGCGACTGCGTACGATATGAGGTTCCAGAAGAGGGCGAAGCCCCAGGCCTGATACATCTTGGCACGAGAGGATCCCTCGATCCGACCGGCGGCCCAGTCCGGTCGCCAGAGCCACGGTTCCGCCGGATGTTCTCCCTGCAGCCGCTCCAGCTCCTGTTGCTTCCTTCGGCCGTAAAAGAGCGCCGCGAGCAGGCCGATGCCGACGGCCCCGAACGCTAGCCCGAAGAGGAAGGAAAGACCGGCTTCGCCCCAATCGCCGGCCATCGCCGCCTGCAATCCCTTGATGGTCATGAAGATGCCGACCCCACAGAATGGGGCCAGGAACAGGAGGAAACAGCCGTAGCCTAAGGGTGCCTTGGCGCTCATTGGGGCTACCTGCTGAGGAGGTCTCGGACGATTGACAACGGCGGCACGCAGCCGGAATAATAGGTACAGGCGCGAAACGCGCCGTCTCCCGCATATCGTGCTCGGCTCATAGAATGACTGCTTACTACTGGCTCGGCGCCATCCTCTCGATTCTGGCTCTGGCCCTCCTGCTCGCGGGAGGCTACATGGCGATGGTGCGCCGACGCCGCCTGAGAACCCCGCCCCAGAAGGGCTGGCTTACCGACGACATGGTCGAGCAGATCATCGAGCACGGTAGGCTGAGCGAGCGGCAGGTGCCCGATCGGGCCCTCGATCTGGAGCAGATCGCCAAGGAAGAGGAGCGGTTCTGGACGGAGAGCTGGGACGACCCGGACCACTACTGGGACTAGCCTCGAGTCCGGCCCGACCCGCCCACTACGCGGCCAGGATGTCTAGTATCTCCTCAGGTTCGGGGAACCGTCCCGTGCTGAGCTTGGAGAAGATCAGCTTGCCGTCCCGGCACACCTCGAAGGCGCCGCCGCTCCCCTTGATCAGCTCGACCTCGATATCGCTGTGCTGTTTACGGAGCTCGTCCGCCAAACTGGCGGCTCGTGGTCCGTAGTTTCAAACGACGCAGTACTCGATGGTGACGTGCATTGTTTCTCCTGGCCGTCGTCGTGATCGCCCGCCCCGTTGACCCTTTGCGCGGGCCGGTCTAATTTGAGCCGCAGTCCTCCGCCGCCGCAAGCGATCTTCGACCCGGTCGGTTCGGTCGGGCGAGGGGAGGTTTTGTCCATAACGGCACGCACATGCCCTTGATGCTCGGTTTCCTAGAACGTCTATTCGGCAAGTCTGAGAGCCGCGAGAGTCGCACGACGGCCGCAGTCATGGCCAGTGACGATTTGGAGCGGATCGAGGAAGAGCTCAAGAAGATTACCCACGGCTACGAGGCCGCTCGGCTTCTCAACCGCGCCGGCGATCTCTACTTGGTGAAGGGTGACAGGCAGAAAGCCCTCGGGCGCTACGGCGACGCCATCGACGCTTACCTGCAGGCGGGGGAATACGACAACGCGATGGCTGTCTGCCGCAAGATCATTCGTGTGGTACCCGAGGTGATCCGCACGCGCCGGACCCTGGCCTGGCTTTGCCTGGGGAAGGGGTTCCTGGAGATCGCACGGGAGCACATCGAGGCGTACACAGCAGCATCGATCGAGGCGGATCTCAGTCCGCTCGCCGTCCAGCACCTGCTGCTCATGGCCCAGTACGTCGACCGGCCCGAGTTTCGTGACTTCCTGACCGATAAGCTGGTTGAGCTCGGCGATCAGGAGGCGGCCGAGCGGGTGCGCGAGGGCAAGGCCGCCGAAGGCGTGCGGGCCGCCGGCTGGACCCCGGTCGTCTTCGCCGCCATGCTCACGCCGGAGGAGCTGCGCAGGGCCGCGACGGAAGGCTTCGAGATCAAGGCGCCCACGGGGGAAGCAGGCGTCGTCGATGAGCTTGAGAGCCTGCTGTTCGACCCCGAGGGGGCAGCCAGGGCACAGATGGCGGAGATAGAGGCGGCCGCCCAGAAGGAGTCCGCCCCGGAGGAGGAGGTTGCGGCAGAGGTCGAGGAAGAGGAAGAGCACGAAGCGGAAAAAGAAGAAGAAGAGGAAGAAGAGGAAGGCGAAGAGGAGGAGGAAGAAGAAGAGGATTAGAACAGCTAGGCCGTTTCCGTTCTGAGGAACGGTGCCCACCTGCGGAGTTACACCACAACTGCCTGATCCGTTACGCTGCCGCACCACGGCGACAGCCGTGCTGAGCGTGCTCGCCGACGTGGCAAAGCCTATAATAGGAGATGATGGAAGCGCACGATGCACTCCGTGCTGGGGTTTTGGAGTTCATCGGGCGGGGCGTTGGGGCGCCGGCCGCCGAGGGGGACTTCGAGCGGTTGGCGCTGGAGGTCTTCGCGTACCAGTTCGCCGAGAACGAGCCGTATCGCCGGTACTGCGAGCGGCGCGGGCGGACACCCGATGTTGTGGCCCGTTGGACCGAGATCCCCGCAGTTCCCACGGCGGCCTTCAAGGCGGCGCCGCTCGTCTGCGGCGACGCGGAAGAGGCCGAGATCGTCTTCCGGACCAGCGGCACGACGGCCGGCGCCGAGAAGCGCGGTGCCCACTACGTTCGTGACCTGAAGCTCTACGAGGCTTCGGCACTTCCCAACTTCCGCGCGCACGTGCTGCCGGAAGACGCGCATCTACCGATGCTCATCTTGGGTCCCACGCTTGAGGGTGAGCCGGACTCGTCGCTCACCTGGATGCTGGAGCTGGTGAGGCGTGAACTGGGAGCGAACTCGAGCTCCCACTTCGTCGATGAAGGCGGTTTGCAGGTCGCTGAACTGGAGGACACGCTGGCAGCGAGTGAGTCGGGCGGGAAGCCGGTGGCGCTATTGGGGACGGCCGTGGCTTTTGCTCATCTTCTGGAAGCCCTCGAGAAGCGCGGGCGACGCGTGCGCCTGCCGCCGGGCTCGCGGGCGATGGAGACCGGGGGCCCGAAACGGCTGGGCCGGGAGCTAGCGCGGGACGAATTGTACGGCATGCTGGTCGAGCGTCTTGGGCTCTCGGAGTTTTACTGTGTCGCCGAATACGGCATGACCGAGATGTGCTCGCAGTTCTATGACAACGTTTTGCGAGAGCGAGCGTGCGGGCGCGCGCCGCTCGTGCGTCACAAGGTCGTGCCGCCGTGGGTCCGTACGCAGGTCGTTGACGCGGAGACGCTGGAGCCGGGTCCCGAGGGCCGGGTCGGCTTGCTGAAGCATCTCGATCTGGCCAATCTCGATTCGGTGATGGCCATACAGACCGACGACCTCGGGGTCGCCGGCGCCGGGGGGTTCGAGCTGATGGGACGTGCGGCAGGTGCCGAGCTTCGTGGCTGTTCCATCGCTATGGACCAATGGCTGAGCGCGCAACGCTAGACGCATACTGGGTGCCGGAGGGTTCGTATCGGGCGACCGGCCCATTCGGCGACACGGGCCTCGAGGTCCAGGAGCGTGCTTTGGGGCCCGGGCACGTCCCGATGCGCGTCCCCACTTTCTCACCGCACACGCTACGCGATCTCTTGGTGGCCTTGCGGGAGAAGCGTAACGCGGTACTCAGTGAGCGACCGGTGATCGAGATCCTCGGCTCGATTGGCATGGCTGCCGGGCGTCTCACCAACCCAGGCGAGCCGTTGTACGAGGAGCTACTGGATACGCTGCCTGAGCTCACCGGCTACTCGCGGCGCATGATCGAGATCGGACTAGAGCGGATGGGTGCGGGCTGGAACGTCGATGCGCTGCGCTCGGCGATCGAGGGCGAGTTCGGCAGCCTCGAGGTGCTCGACGACTTTCGGCCGCGCCCGAGCGGCGGCTTCCAGCGCGCCTTCGGCCCACCACTCACCGTGCACGTCTTCAGCGGCAACATACCCGGCATATCGGTCAGCAGCTTGGTCCGAGCGCTTTGCGTGAAGTCGGCGAGCTTCGGCAAGACGGCGGCCGGCGAGCCGTACCTGGCTGTCTGTTTCGCCCGGGCGCTGGCCGAGGAGGACGCCGAGCTCGCAGGCTGTCTGGCCGTGAGCTACTGGCCGGGTGGGACGGAGGACCTGGAGGCGGTGGCGTTCTCCGAGGCCAGCGCGGTCATCGCCTACGGTAGCGACGAGACGATCAGCGATGTGGGGTGCCGTGTCCCGGCTGCCACCCGCTTTATCGGCTATCCGAACCGAGTGGGAGTGGCACTGGTGACACGCCGAGCTTTGACGACGAAGCGCGCACGCGAGCTCGCGCGGGGCGCGGCGCTCGATGTGGCCACCTTCGATCAGCAGGGTTGCGTCTCACCGCACACGATCTACGCTGAGGCCGGTGGAGCCGTGGGTCCGCTCGACTTCGCCCGTCACCTCGGCGACGCGCTGGAAGAGCTCTCGCGAGAGATCCCGCGCGGCGCGATGTCGCCCGGTGAGTCGGCGCTTATCCATCAGCTGCGCGCGCACGCTGAGATACGCGGCGCGACAATCTTCGCCGGCGCGCGCGGCACCGAGTGGACCGTGATCGTGGAAGAGAGCGCCGAATTCGAGCCGTCACCGCTCAATCGGGTGGTCCGCGTCTGTTCCGTCGACGACCTGTCGGACGCCGTCTCGGCGCTGCACAAGGTGGGCGCTCATCTGCAAACCGTGGCGGTGGCCGGTGAAGGAGACGAGGTGAGGTTGCTTGCGGCGCGACTCGGTGCGATCGGGGCGACGCGTGTGGTGCCGGTAGGGGAGGCGGCGTGGCCGGCGCCTCACTGGCACCACGACGGTCGCTTCCAGTTCATGGACCTGGTTCGCTTCGTCGATCTCGAGGCCCCTTAGAGGTCTATAGGCGCCGCCGGCCGGTCGGAGGTGGGAGAACCACTCGCTTCGGGCTCACGCCACCTGTGGCGAGCGGCCTCTCCTTGAGTGGTGTGTTCGCGACCTCCGCGAGGTGGTTCTCCCACCTCCTCCCTGTCCGTAGCCCGCGCACAGCTCGTCGAGATGCCCCCTCCGCTACTGTAGCGTGTCCAAGGTGCCTGGGCTGGAGCGAGTCGTGGCGCGCGCTCGGTGTGTGATCGGTGAGGAGCGAAAGGACCACGTCGAGTGAGTCGCACACGGGAGCAGAGAGGGAGGAGGCCGGCAGGACCAGCTCGCGGAGGTCGCGAGCTCACCACGGTTTGCTGGAGTGTCCTCAAGACGTGGCGCGAGCCCGGAGCGAGTGGTCCTGCCGCCTCCGACCTAAGCTCACTCTGCCGGCGCCACCACTGACCGCTCGATCCTTCCCAGGCGAACCAGGATCGTCCCGCCGACGACCGCCGCCGCGCCTAGCAACTGCAGCCAGGTGGGCGTCTCGGACAGCATCAGCCAGGCGATGAACAGTGCCACTACCGGTATGAAGTTCGAGTAGACGGCGGTGCGGGTGTTACCGATCTGGCGGATGCTGTAGTACCAGATGAAATAGGCGAGCGCGATGGCGAAGGCGCCGCTGAACAAGAGTGCCAGCCAGGAAACCGGGCGCACCGCAGTCCAATCCTGCGCCAGGAACGACGGCACCGACACTATGAGTAGGGCGAGGCCACCGATCCACATCGTGACCGCGGTCACGGGCAGCGCGCCGTAGCGGCGGACGAGCGGGTTCGAGCCGACGGTGTAGCCCGACCAGGCGGCGGCAGCGGCGAGTACGGTGAGGTCGCCGCGCACCGTGTCGGCAGCGAAGCTCACCGCCTGCGCGCCGCCCCAGACGACGAGTCCGATGCCGACCACCGAGATGACCACGCCCGTCCACGCCATCCAGCCGACGCGCTCCTGTCGAAAGGCGATGGAGAGCAGTGTGGTGAAGATCGGCGTGGCGGCCAACATGAGGCTTGCGTTTCCGGCCAGCGTCCAATCGATGCCGTAGATGAAAAGCACCTGATAGATGGTGTTGCCGAGCAGGCTGAGTCCGATCAGCGCCGGCCAGTAGCGCCGGTCCATCGCCATCGATCGGCCACCGACCTTCACAATCATCCACAGGAGGATCGACGCCAGCGTGAAGCGCAGGCCGTTGAACGCCAGCGGCGACATGTCGCGCAGCGCGTACTTGACCACCGAGAAGTTGGCGGCCCAGATGAAGATGAGGACCGCTAGGGCGATGTAGGTCAGCCCGTGCGAGGAGGTCGACTGGTCGAGCTGTCGTTTCGTCACTGACGCCCTGATATTGTTGTCGCGTCTGGTCACCGGTCGGCGGCAGGGAAGCTACCGGGCCGCCGCCAGAACACAAGCGCCAACTACTCCAAGGAGCCACCGCGCATGGCCGAAACAGAACACGCGCTGATACGGGCGGCACTCGCACCCGTAAGGGCACAGCCCGATGTGCGGGCCGAGCAGGTATCGCAGGAGCTGTTGGGCGCGGTCCTGCAGGTGATAGAACGGAGCGGCGAATGGGCCCGCGTTACCGGTGAAGACGGCTACGAGGGTTGGGTGCAGGAGGGTGGGCTCATCTTCTGCCCGGCCGAGAAGGCGGAGGCCTGGTGGGACGATGCCGGCGGCCGCCCGGCCGTGGCGCTCGACGCGACGCTGGCCGACCAGGCCGGTCGCGTCATCGCGCGGCTCCCTTGGGGCGCCCGGGTCGCCGTGGTCGATGGACTGGTGCGCCTGCCGGACGGACGTGAGGGGCGCCTGCTCGAGGGGCGTTTGGTCGATTGGAGCGAGCGGGCACACGGTTTCCCGGCCGATGCGCTGGCCGTAGTGGCGACGGGCTGGGAGTGGCTGGGCGTCCCATACCTCTGGGGCGGCCGCACTCGCTGGGGGACCGACTGCTCCGGCTTCGTCCAGGCGGTCTACCGGCTGCACGGGTTCTTGCTACCGCGCGATAGCTACCAGCAGGCGGAGATCGGCGGTCCGGTCGAGGCCGGTCCCGGTCTCGAGGCATGTAACCCCGGCGACCTACTTTTCTTCCACGGTCGCGACTCCGACCGAGTCGTCCATGTCGCGTTGTCGCTCGGCGGCGCCGAGATACTCCACGCCGCGGAGCCCAACGGTCAGGTCGCGCCCGATGACCTCGCCGCTGGCTCGGACCTACAGCGCTCGCTGGCTGACAGGGTCTCCGGGGTGCGTCGCCTGTTCGCCTAGTTCGGTTGTAGGCGCTCAGGAAGCCGCAGCCGCCCTGCCCGCGGTAGGGACCGTGCCTGCAGTCGAGGCGCGCGACATAAAGCGAGGTCCAAGGTGGACCGCCGGCGGTCCTGCAGGCGACCTGGGCGGCAAGGCTTCGACGCACCGACCTCAGTGTTCGAGCCCGACGACTCGGTACTCGCGACCGTCCCAGCGCAAGTAGACGGTCGCCGCGCGGTTGGTCACACCTTCCCGGCTCGCCACGATACGGAGTATTGCGAAATCCTCCTCTGCGCTGGGCGCGTCGCCGGGACGCCGCCGCAAGTCGAGGTTTATGACCTGACGGTCCCCAGAGTCGGCGAACCCATCGCCTCTGCTGCGGGTGCCGGTTGCCGGGTCAGCGAAGCGCCAGATGTAACGTGTCTCTCCTGGCCCCCATACCCCGGCGTTGAGGCCCAGGTCATCGAAAGACAATTCGAGCCGTGCCGGGTCGGCGTCGAGGTTCAGCGTCGTCTCGACGTTCTCGATCGGCGTCACCTGCGCGTACCAGTGCGATACGACCATGTCGCGCCGCCGGATCAAGATGTCGGTTAGCGCTTGCGCCGCCTCCTCGGGGAGCCGGCCTGCCCCAACGGCGGCCGCGATCTGCTCGTCGTCGAACGAGCTGACGAGCTTCGCGCCCCAATAACCGTCCCGGGGCGTGCGCTTGTTGAATGCCTCGTTCGGCCAGTTCGGCTTCCATTTGCCAGGATCGAAGCTATCGACCGGCAACCAGCCGAGTGTCGGGTGAATCTCCTCAGGTTGATGCTCTTCCCAGCCCACCTCCAGGAAGCCGAAAGTGAAAACGCGGCCGAGGGTTGCCCAGATGTCGAAGTTGTACTCGGTGCCTTCGCGGGGTTTGTGCGAGCGTATCGTCCCGCTGCCCAGGGTCGCCGCGAAGTCGATTAGGTAATGACGCACGTATCCGGGCGGATCGATGAATACGTCCAAAGTGTTGGCGAACCGCATGTCGACGTGGTTCAGCCACGACGAGATGACGTACAGGCCACGCAGCTCGCGCCGGTACTCGTGCCGGTACCAGTCGTTCGGGTCGTCCGAACGCACGCCCGAAAATAGAAACGGCCCGAGCGGTCTTCCGGGTACGTACTTGCTGGCCAGAGCGAGGTAGCGGCCGTCGGGGAGCTTGTCCGTGCCGTCGAGGACCAGGTAGATATCTTCCGCGGTCATCGGCCGCTCGACGGACTTCGTCTCGATTTCGGCATCTGGGTCCAACTGCAGCCGCGCGGCATCGAAGACCACGATGACGTCCTCGGGCGTGTGATAGCCGGCTGCCCAGAACAGTCGCGAAGAGATAACGCCGGCGGCACTGGCAAGCTGGAGGTTCCCCTTCGGATCGAACTTGAACAGGAAGGTGTCACCCCGCGCGTCGCGTACAGTGAACCCCGGCGAGATGCCGGCGGTCTTACCCCCGATGACCGTCAGAGTGTTGCTGGTGTCGGGACCTGTGCTGGTCGGCCCGCGGGCAACCTCCTCCGGCGACATGTGCCGGCGCCCGTTGCGGTGCTCGAACCAGGCCGAGTTCACGACGTCGTCAAAACGGGTGATGTTCAACGCTTCGTGCTCGGCTCCCAGCAACCTGCGGACGCTGAGCGCGTGGCCGATTTCGCCGCTCACTGACACGTCGAGCAGACGCTCGAGTTCGGACGTTCCCATTGCCGCCGGCCGCTCGCTGGGCAGCGTGTCGGCGTAGGGGATGGGCTCCAACCGGCTGGGAACTGCTGCCAACGATCCGCAGCCCGCCGCTGCGGCGAGTGTGCCAACCACCAGCAGTCCTCGCCCGACCGTAGCCATCAGAATGCCCAGTTGAAGTTCGCGTCGAATCGTGCGCCGTCTCGGCCCCAGCCCAGATGGACCAACCAGCGCACCTGTCCGGACCAGACGACGCGGAACCCGAAGCCGCTGCTCCACCGGAGATTGGCTAGACGCATGTTGCGCAGGTGCCGGTCCACCGTCCCGGTATCCAGGAAGAGGAAGCTCTCCACCCGTCCCCGCTCGTGCAGCTCGCGCCAGACCTCGTATCGCCACTCGGTCATCACGGCCAGCATGTCACGGTCGCGGTAGCGGCCGTGCGAGTAGGCGCGCGAGCCTCGTTCATCTCCCAAGAGTGCCAGGTGCGTGAACGGTACACCCTCCCCCCAACCGCGCTTGATCTCGATTAGCCCCCTGATGGCGAACTGCTGGCGGATGTTGACCGGCACATAGCCAAAAACATCGCCGCTGATGCTCAGAAAGTCGGAATCGGTTCCGCCCGTCCCTAGGTAGAGACTCGAGCCCGCCTGCAGGGAGATGCCGCGGGCTTGAAAATCGGCTCTGTTGAAAGTGCGGTCGAACGAGCTGGTGAGATTGAAGATGATGTACTCGGTCCGCTCGTTGGCGCCGTAGGGTAGGTCCTCTTCGGGGAGATCCTGTATGTCGCTCAGCCTGCCGTCGGAGCCACGGCCGACCAGGTTGTCCTGGTAGCTCACGCCACCGATCAAGGTCACTGATGACAGCCGTAACGTTCCGACCGCCGAGACTGCCTGGTGGTCCCAACTGTAGTCGACCCGATCGTAATAGTCGGTTTCGGGGCCGATTCCCCAGTAGCGTGCCTCGGCGTCCCGCTGGAATCGGTAGCTTACCTCGAGCCGACGCGTCTGATGGTTGAGGTCCAAACCGACGATGTACCGCTGCGAGCCGCGTATCGAGTAGGAACCCTCGACGAAGAAGGGGTTCCAGCGCTCGACCCGCAGACCGGCGGCGATGCCGCTACGCTGGCCGATCGTCCCAAAGTAAGGACGGAATCCGGCGTCGACGATCTTCTGCAGCGTCGAGTATTCGCGCGGTTGCAGCAACCGTGCGGCGAAGCCGACCAGCTTGGCGTTACCGGCGGACAGCAGGCGAATCGGGAAGGCAACGATCCTGAATGGCAGGGCCACGACATCGATCGCGTCGTACGGCGGCTTGCTAGGCGGCCGCTCGAGCGAAGCGCGGATCGCATCGGCGCTGTCGGGTGAGACACGTCCATTGTCGCCTTCTTGGGCTCGTAGCGGCGACGCCTGGAGGAGAATCCCGAGCACGAGAATCGTGACGATCGCCGAGTTACAGTTCGACCCTCGCTGACTGTTCAATCTTCTTGCTCTTCCAGCATGCGCTTGAGCGCCGCGCGGTCTTGTTCGTCGCCAAAGAGTGTCGCTCCGGTGTTCATTAGGTCGGTGACCACGTCATCGATCGGCCGCAGTAACTTTGCCCGCTTGTACTCGCTCACGTCACCGATGAATGGCCAGAGCTTTGTGCGAACGTCGGCCGGCAGTACGTGTTCTAGGTACTCCAGTGCAAAGCTCTTCAGTCTCTCGTCGGACAGTACAACACCATTTAACGCAGCCCGCACCGCCTCGGGTTCCAGGACGAGGGCCAGGAGGCGGAAGGTGTGCTCGAGACTCAGCTCGCCCCGCACTCCCACGCGCTTGACAACGAGCCCGTCATCGGGCTCCTCGTCCAGAAGTTTCTGCATCTCCCAGACCGGCTGGCTCCTGCCCAACTCGGAACGGATTGCCGCCCAGATGATCGAGTCTTCGTCTCGCTCGGACCTCGGGTGTCCGTGCTCACGGCGGTGTGTCAGCGCGATCGCCGCCCTGTAACGCACCTCGAATCGGTTTGCGGCGAGGGCATCGAGCAGCGCGTCCTCGGCCTGTGTGCCACCCATGCGGGCCAGCACCCGTGGTATCCTGCGTCGGATGACGAAGTCTGTAGCGTCGTCGGTCAGCAGTTCGGCCAGGTAGGGTATCGCGGGGTCGCCCGCGGCCATTAGAGCACCTACGGCCCGGTCGACCAGCGGGTCCCGGGCCAGCAGACGACAGAGCATCGGCAGGTGGCCCTCGTGCCACTCGCTCGTTTGGTCTAGCGTGCGCGCCACGACTGCCACGTCCGCCGAGCTCAGCCGTGCGAGGGTGAGATCGGCGTCCGGTTCGTCTTGCTCGGCGGCTTCGTCGGGTACTGCCTCAGCGGGAAGCGACATGCCGGCCTCGTCAATCAGCGATCGGATATCGATTCGTGTGAACGTGCCGCTAAGCAGATCTCTACTGTCGAGGCGCGCGCCGATTGCGGCCACCTCCGCCCGTTCCCCGCTTACTTGCAACTGTTCGGAAACGGTGGCGAAGTATTGCCTGCCCATCCGCCGGCTGAGCGCGATTAGGCCGAGCGACGCGGCTATGATGAACAGTGATAGGAAGCGCGACGGCAGCGCCAGTGCCGTGACCCATAGGAAGACCAACGCGGCACCGAGACCTTCACCTATGGAGTCGACCACCGAGTCGACAAATGTCTTCGTCTTGCGGCGCAGCAGTGAGGGTACCGGGACGTAAAGCACCTCCAGCGCTGAGCGATACATCGACTTGCGGAGCGTGGCGTCGGCGCCCCGGACGGCCGTTACCAGCACGAGACTCGGGAAGACTAGCAAACCGACCGACCCGAGGCCCAGAACGATGGGCAGCAATGCCAGCGACCACGCGACTCCTGCCCAGGTCAAGAAGCGAGCGACGATCAGGAGCTGCAAAACCAGGGCAACGGCGCCCGTCCAGCCGTAGAATGCTCCGAAAAAGCTGGTCAGGGCATCCCTGGTAGTGAAGCTCGCCTGGGCCAGCTCCTTGAACTGGAAATCGAGCAGTGTCGTCGCTAGCGCGACGACGAACACGATCAGTCCGATCGTCCGCATGTGCGGTGATCGCCATGCAACCGTGAAGGCCTCGATGAACGAACTCTTCTCCTCACCTGCGGCCAAGCCGGCAGCGGGCACCGCGGGGAGAAGCTGCTGAGTGACGAAGAACAGAATGAGAAGCCCGATCAATCCTAGGATCAGCTGTGCGCCACTGAGGTATTCGGTGAGCCAGACCAACATCGTCCCGAGCACCATAGCGCCGGCGGTGCCCCCGGCCCCGATCAGGCCGAACAGGCGTTTCGCTCCGCGAACAGCGAAGTACTCCGAGGTCACGACCCAGAATCCGGAGGTCAGCAGGAGAGTGCCAAGGGCCGTCCAAAGATAGAATGTGATGATGCCGACGTTGCGGTAGTCCGCGAACAGTCCGCCCTCCCTGAACGGTGCGAGTGCCAGAAGCCCGCCAGCCAACACAAAGAGCAGCGCGACCAGGACTCTCTTGGGCGAGTACTTCGTCAGCAGCCGCCCGAACGTGCCCACTGTCGGGATGCTGAGGATCGCCACGGCGCCGGTGATGTAGGGCAGTGTCTCAATCCGGAAGGCGGCCAGGTAGAACGCCTCGCGTAGCGAACGAGCCAGGACCAGGAAGGCCATCGCGAAAAAGGCACCGAGGAACGAGAGCGTGACGTTCCGAACCTCGTTGGGTCGGACATCCAGCCAGGCTGCCAGCCTTTGGAGTGGTCTCATCGCTCGCTAGCAGCCTCCGTCACCTTAGTCCGGCTCCCCGCTGGCAGCTTCGTCTGAAGGATCGTGGAGTACCAGCGAGGGCCTGTCTTCGGTGTCTAATTCGTCGGCGGGGAAGAAACACTCACAGTCGTGGGGATGCTCGCCGAGGATCCCATGCAGGGTCCACCAGTCTTCGGCCTGGTCCCGCGACCAAACCTCATCCAGCGGGACCGCGGCCAGCGCGTCCTCGAGCTGGCGCGCGGTCTGGTAGCGGTCGCCCGGCTTCTTCTCCAGCAGGCGCATCACGATGTCCTCCAGCTCGGACGGGATCGCAAGCTCTGAGACTTCCGACGGCCGTTTGGGGCACGTCTTCACATGGTCGATTAGTACTTCGACGCTCGACTCGGACGGGAACGGCGGTTGCCCGGTGAGCATCCAATATGCGACTCCGCCCAGGCAGTAGAGGTCGGCCCGTCCATCGACCTGCTCGTTGCCGTAGACCGTCTCGGGCGCGATGTAGCGAGGCGTCCCGAAGAGCATCCCGGTCTTGCTGATCGCGCTGCTCTCCTCCGTCGCGATCTGTTTGGCGAGCCCGAAGTCGAGAACCTTGACGTAGTCGTAGAGTAGGCCGCGTCGCGTGAGAAAGATGTTCGACGGCTTGATGTCGCGGTGGATGATATCGCGCGAGTGGGCCTCCTCGAGCGAGCCGCAGACCTGCTTTAAAATGTGGATGGTGCGGGCCGGCGAAACGGGACCGTATTGGTCGACCAACTGTTGCAGGTCCAGGCCCTCCAGGTACTCCATCGCGTAGTAGAGGCTGTGATCGGGAGTGCGCCCCACTTCGTAGATGGTGATCGTGTTCGGGTGAGTGAGCGTAGCCGAGAGCTTGATCTCGCGTTCGAACCGGGCAAGAGCGGTGCCGCGGTCACGTCCGTTTGGGTGCATGACCTTCACGGCTGTCGGCCGGCAGATAAGCGAATGCCGGGCGTAGAACACCTGACCCATTCCGCCCTTGCCGATCTCTTCGTGGATCAAGTAGTTGCCCAGTCGTTTCGCCCGGTGCGCGGTCTTCGTCAGGCTGTAGAGCTTCTTGCTGACGAGCGCCGCTGCGCCGCCGATAATCGCGATCTTCGTAACGCCCCAGACCGTGTAGTTGCGCGCGGCCTCGGCTCCGCCGCGCTCGGCCCAGAAGGCCTGGAGTTCGGGAAGCGTCCAGAACAGAATCCCTTGCGACAGGAGGAACCAGACCGCTGCAGTCGCCGCCAGCGCCCACTGGTATCCGGGACGCCAGGGAATGAAAGCAGCGGAAAGGAACAGGAGTAGCGAGACGCCGAAGTACGGATGGGTGGCCGGACGGAAGGCGGCCTGACCAAAAATCACAAGCACGACGTTGGCGGCGATCGTGGCGTAGACTATGGCCGGCAGGTACCGGGGACTGGCCCGTACCGCGTACAGCAGCGCCAGGCCCAGCCCGAACAGGATTAGGTGGCCCAGCGGCCCAGACAGCCACTTGATGCCGCTCAGCGAGCTGGCGAGCGCCGGGTCGGTCGAGGGGACGACCAACAGCACCGCGGCCGCGACCGCCGCGACAGCCACGCCCGTGAGGAAGAGCAGGCGGCAGCGCCGCCACAGCAGGTCCAGCTGTTCCGCCTCGAACGAGCCGCTTGCAGAAAAGGGCCCCGAAATGGCGCGCTGAATGGTTCCTTCGGCTTCAGGCATGGCAGGAACTATATGCGGCGTCAGGCGGTCGGTCTACACCCATCGCGCGCCGCGCTGCGCTCAGGGCTCTCAAGGTCGAAGCGAGAGATGCCTCGGTTGGAAAGACCCTCGTCGTCTGTGGGGGCCTCATCGAGCCCTGTCGTCAACACTTCGGCGAGCCCGTGGAGTTCCCACCACTCGTGCGCCTGCTCCTGGGACCAGCGCGAATCGAAGCTGACGGCCTCCAATGCGGCCTCGAGCGCCCGTCCAGACTTTCACCTTAGGTCCCGCAGGTCGAGCCCCTGCAGGAACTCCATCACGTAGTAGAGTCGTTGATCGGGTGTGCGGCCGAAGTCGTAGATCGTGATCGAGTTCGGGTGTGTGAGTGTTGCCGTCAACTGGACTTCGCGCTCGAAACGGGAGATCGCGGCCTGTTCCTGCTCGCCCGATGGCTGCATCGCCTTGACGAGAGCCATGATACCGAGGCCGAAGATCGCAAGGACAAAGGTCAGCACGGCCAGCGCGCCGAGCATCACGGTGTGGCGGGCGGGGCTCGGCGAGTGAGTTGCCTGAAGTTGACCAGGGGAAGCGGCGCGTCGAGCACCGATGACCGTGTTGCCAAGCTTGCGACCCCCGGCTATGAATAAGACCGCTGACCCCTAGAACGATTAGCACTGGTTTACTCGAGGACTAGTCCAATGCGTCTCGTGTCCTTGCTCCTGTTGGGCGTGCTGACTCCGGTCGGCGCAGGATGCTCGATGATGGAGATCGACTCGGAGTACCCGCCGGAAGCGAGCTTCGAGGGGTTCGAGACCTACGCGTGGCGCGTGCGCGGCGAGGATCGAGGTCGGCGGAGGATCGCCCCCCTCGCGGCTCGCCAGCTCGTTAGTTCGGTGGACAGGGAGCTGGCGGCCAAGGGCTATAGAAAGGTCGAGAGTGATCCCGACTTCCTGGTGGACTTCGTGACAGCGAGTCAGGACCGGGTGGGCGAGACCGTGGTCATCACCGATGAACGGGTAGGTTGGGTTTCGGGCCGCAGCGATGTGTTCGTCGAGCGCAGCGGCGCGCTGATCTTGATGATCAATGAGCCCGATAGCGAGCGCGTGCTCTGGCGTGGTTGGGCTACGGGTGCGGTTGAACCGGACATCGAAAAGACCGCGAAGAAGCTCGATGAAGCAGCGACGAGGATCCTGGCGTTGTTCCCGCCCAAGGGCTGACTGTGAACGTGGCAGTGAATCGATTTGGCTGAGAGAAGAGAGCGGACTGTGAAGAGTAAGATTGTAATTGCTATACCGCTGGCCCTCTGCATCGTACTGAGCGGCCCCGCCGAGTTAGCCGCGCAGCGCGATCAGGCCCTCTCGAGGCTGAACGACTTGAGCGTTTACATCGAGCAGTTGACGCAGCGGGTCAGCCCGGCGGTAGTGGCGATCATGGCCACGGGCTACTCGCCGCTCCAGCAGGGCGACGCGCCCGGTACGGGGCTGTTGACGCGGCGGCAGGTCGGTGGCTCGGGTGTGATACTCGACCCCGACGGCTACATATTGACGAACCTGCACGTGGTGGAAGGGGCCGGCCGCATTCGGGTACGCCTTCCGATCCCCACCGGCGCGTCGCCCGGCGAGTCGATTCTCAAGCCGCAGGGAGTGATCGTCGGCGCGCGGATTGTCGGCTTCGACCGCGAGACCGACATGGCAGTGCTGAAAATCGAGCAGACGGGCCTGCCGTACCTCGAGCTAGCCGATTCGGACGAGGTCATAACCGGCCAACTCGTCTTCGCCTTCGGCAGCCCGCTCGGTCTCGAGAACACGGTCACGATGGGCATCGTGAGTGCGGTGGCGCGGCAGCTGCGGCCGGAAGATCCAATGATCTACATCCAGACGGATGCACCGATCAATCCCGGCAACAGCGGTGGCCCACTGGTCGATGCGGAGGGCAGGGTGATAGGGATCAACACACTGATCATCTCGCAGTCAGGCGGCAGCGAAGGTCTCGGCTTCGCGGCGCCGAGCAACATCGTGCGTAACGTATACCTGCAGATCAAGATGAACGGTTACGTGCGTCGCGGTATGATCGGCGTTAACGCGCAGACGATAAACCCTACGCTCGCAGAAGGGCTCGGGCTCGCCCGCGAGTGGGGAGTGGTCTTGGGCGATGTCTACCCGCGGAGCCCGGCCGAGCTGGCAGGCCTGCGGATCGGCGACATAGTTCTGTCGCTCGATGGCAAGGTGATGGAGAACGGCCGGCAGTTCGATGTCAACATCTATCGCACGCCGGTGGGTGCGAGCGTCACACTTGAGGTACTACGCGGAGCGCAGGTGGTCAGAACCTCGGTGACGGTCCTGGAACGGGAGGATGACCCCGGCCGCTTCTCGATCATGGTTTCGCCGGAGGAGAACCTGGTGCCAAAGCTCGGGATCCTGGGCGTCGGTCTCGATCAAAGGGTCGCTGCGATGATACCGGGACTGAGAGCCCGGGAGGGTGTCGTGGTCGCAGCGCGCGCGCCGGATGCCGTCTACGGCCGCGTCGCCTTGGCGCCGGGCGACGTGATCCACTCGATCAACGGCGAGCCGATCACGGGGCTCGATCAGTTGCGTTCACTCCTCGGGGGCATTCAGGTGGGCGAACCGGTGGTTCTGCAGGTCGAGCGCCGGGGTCAGCTTCAATTCATGGCTTTCGAGATGGAGTAGTGACCTACTCAGCGCCGGGAGGTCAAGATGGAACAGGTCAGTCTCGCTTCGCTGTGGTTGCCGATCCTGCTATCTGCAGTGATCGTGTTCGTCGCGGCGTTCATCGCCTGGACGGTGCTTCCGCATCATCGCTCCGATTGGGTGCGGGTCCCCAACGAGGACTCGCTGATGCAGACGATCCGCGATCTCAATCTCGGACGCGGCCAGTATGTTTTCCCGCACCAGATGACTGCTGAGGGCGCGAAAGCGGAGGGTGCGCAGGAGAAGCTGAAAGAGGGCCCGCGAGGGTCGCTGATCGTCTGGGACATGCCCAACATGGGGAGAAGCATGGCCTTCTACTTCCTGTTCTGTTTGGGCGTCTCGTTCATGGTTGCCTACGTGGGTTATGCGGCGCGTATCCCCGCCGCTGAGGATTACCTGCACGTCTTCCGCGTGCTGGGGACGGTGGCCTTCCTGGCCTACAGCGTCGCCGAGATCCCACGCGCGATTTGGTTCGGTCACACCTGGAGCAGCGTCTGGAAGAGCGTGATCGACGGGCTCGTCTTCGGGTTGCTGACTGGAGGCGTGTTCGGTTGGCTGTGGCCTTCGTAGAGGGTTGGAAGCAAGCACTTCGCGCTCGCGCTGAAGCCGGGTGGGGTAGGAGGGGAAGAACCACGGGCTCCGGGCTCGCGCGACCTCCGGGCGGCGACGTAACTCTCAGTGGTGAGCTCGTGCCTCCGCGAGGTGGTCCTCCGCCTCCTACCTGAGTACAGGCGCCATTGGCGACCCCGCTGGCGCAGTCGGGATCCGATCACTAGGATAGCCTCTCCGACCCATAATAGCCTTTCGCGACTGCCGCGTTGCGCCGCGCCAACTGGAGGGACAGCCATGAGCTGCACGCGTACTCTCATCCGCATAGTGCTTGGCTTGGCGATCGTCGCGCCGTTGGGGATACCAGACGGCGCTCGTGCTCAGGGCTACGACGAGAGCCTGTTCAGCGCCCTGGAGTGGCGCTCGATTGGACCGTTCCGCGGTGGCCGGTCGGTCGCGGTCGCCGGGGTCCCGAGCCAGCCTTACGTCTACTACATGGGCGCCACCGGCGGTGGTGTCTGGAAGACGGTGGACGGCGGGATGACATGGCTGCCGGTGGCCGACGAGTACCTGGGCTCCGGCTCGATCGGTGGGATCGCCGTCGCGCCTTCCGACCCGAACGTGGTCTATGTGGGGACCGGCGAGACGTGTATCCGCGGCAACACGTCGCCGGGCGACGGCATGTACAAATCGACCGATGCCGGTAAGACATGGTCGCACATCGGCCTGCGGGACGGCGGCCAGATCGGTGAGGTCCGGGTCCACCCGACGAACCCGGACCTCGTGTACGCCGCCGTGCTGGGCCACGTCTTCGGCCCCAACGAGACCCGCGGCGTCTACCGGTCGACGGACGGCGGTGCCACCTGGGAGCGGGTCCTCTATCGGGACGAGAACTCCGGTGCCATCGATATCGTCCTCGACCCCAACAACCCGCGGATCATCTACGCCGCCCTCTGGCAGGCGCGGCGGATGCCCTGGGGGATGGAGAGCGGCGGCCCGGGCAGCGGGCTGTTCAAGTCGACCGACGGTGGCGACACCTGGACCGAGATCAGCCGCAACAGCGGTCTTCCCGAGGGGACGCTGGGCAGGATCGGTATAGCAGTTTCACCCGTGAACTCCGATCGCGTCTGGGCACTCGTGGAGGCGGATGACGGCGGCGTCTTCCGCACCGACGACGCGGGTGAAACGTGGCGGCGCGTAAACGATGATCGCAGCCTGCGCCAGCGCGCCTGGTACTACACCCACATCTATGCCGATCCGCGGAATGAGAACACCGTCTACGCGTTGAACACCGGCTTCTACAAGTCGACGGACGGCGGTCGTACCTACGAGCGGATCGGCACGCCTCACGGCGACAATCACGATCTGTGGATCGACCCCAACAACGCGCTCCGCATGGTCGAAGCGAACGACGGCGGCGCCAACGTCACCTACAACGGCGGCGTGACCTGGACGCGGCAGGACAACCAGCCGACCGCCCAGTTCTACCACGTCACGACCACCGAGCATTTCCCCTATCACGTCTGCGGCGCGCAGCAGGACAACAGCACGCTGTGCACGCCCAGCCGCACGACGGGCTTCGGGATCACCATGCAGGACTGGTACACGGTCGGCGGCTGCGAGAGCGGCTACATCGCGGTGCGTCCCGACAACCCGGACGTCTCCTACGCCGGCTGCTACGGCGGCCAGATCAGCCGCTACGACCGGGCGACGGGCCAGAACCGTAGCATCCACGCCTGGCCGGATAACCCGATGGGCTGGGGCGCCGCCGACCTGAAGTACCGCTTCCAATGGACTTTCCCGATCGTGCTGTCGCCCTTCGATCCCGACGAGCTGTACATAACGGCGAACGTCGTATTCCGCTCACGGAATGAGGGTCAGAGCTGGGAGGTCATCAGCCCCGATCTCACCCATAACGACAAGAGCAAGCAGATCTCGTCCGGCGGCCCGATCACCAAGGACAACACCAGCGTCGAGTACTACGCCACCATCTTCGCGCTCGTACCGTCGCAGCACGACCGCAACACGATCTGGGCGGGTACCGACGATGGCCGCGTTTGGATTACCCGTGACGGAGGCAGCGCGTGGGATGAGATCACGCCGCGCAACATGCCCCAGTGGGGGCTGGTGAGCATCATCGACGAGTCGCCCCACGAGCCCGGCAGCGCGTACATCGCCGTCAACCGCTACAAGCTGGACGACTTCAGGCCCTACATATTCAAGACTAACGACTATGGGGGAGGCTGGGAGACGATCGTCCGCGGCATCCCGGAGGATCACTATATCCGGGTGGTGCGTGAGGACCCGGCGCGACGCGGATTGCTCTACGCCGGCGGCGAGTTCGGCGTCTACGTCTCGTTCGACGACGGCGAGCGCTGGCAGAGCCTGCAGCTCAACCTGCCGGTCACACCGGTGCGCGACATGGTGGTCGAAGAGGACGACCTGGTGCTCGCCACGCACGGCCGCTCCTTCTGGATTCTCGACGACCTGACCCCGCTCCACCAGCTCGACGGCGCGGTCGCCGCCGCCGACATCCATCTGTTCGAGCCGCGGCGCGCGTACCGGATGGGCGGCGGCGGCTTCGGTGGTTTCGTGCCGAGTGTGGGTAACAACCCACCCAACGGTGTCGTGGTGCACTATTACTTCGCCGACGAGCCGCAAGAGGAGGTCAAGCTCGCTTTCCTGGAGGCCGACGGTACCCTGATCCGGGAGTTCTCCAGCAAGCCCGAGCGTGGCCGCGAGGAGGGCGATGTCTCGACCGAGGCCGGGATGAACCGCTTCGTCTGGAACCTGCGCTACCCCGATGCCAGCAGTTTCCCCGGCATGATCATGTGGGCGGGTACGACGACCGGTCCTCGTGCCGTGCCCGGCACCTACCAGGTACGGTTGAACGTTGGCGACCGGGAGTTGACCAGGACGTTCGAGTTGGCGAAGGACCCGCGCATCGACGCGACGCAGGCGGACCTGCAGGAGCAGTTCGATTTTCTGATTCGCATCCGTGACCGCGTCAGTGAGGCGAACGAAGCGGTGGTGCGGATCCGCGATATCCGCGATCAGATCGACGCCGCGGTACAGCGCGTCGAGGGAGAGACATTCGCCGACGCGATCTCGGAGCAGGCGCGCGAGATCAAGGAGGCGCTCTCCGAGGTCGAGAACGCGATCTACCAGACCAAGAACCGCAGCCGGCAGGACCCGCTCAACTTCCCCATCAGGCTGAACAACAAGATCGCGGGGCTGACGGGCACCGTGTCGAGCGCCGACGCGAAGCCGACACAGCAGTCGTACGACGTGTTCGAGGATCTGTCGGGCCAGCTGCAGGTCCAGCTCGACCGCCTGGCTGAGATCATCGCTACCGAGATCCCGGCGTTCAACGCGGCGATGGCGGAACACGCTGTACCGGCAGTCATCGTCCGGGAGAATGAGGGCGGCACTTGCTAATGCCCCGGACACTGAATAACGTGCGCCGGACAGCGGGCCGCAGACCACCGTAGAGACAGAACACGAGATGCATTCCGGCGACGCGAACTCTGCTGACTCGGCAAACACACCCGAGAGCGGTGTGGAGCAAAGTGACACGCCGGTGCCGGGCCGCAACGACGAGCTGGAGGAGCTGCTCAGGAAGGAACTGGGGCCTGAGCTGGAGGTCGTGAGGCGCCTGGGTCGCGGCTCGATGGCATACGTCTACCTCGCCCGCGAGCAGCAACTCAAGCGGTTGGTCGCTATCAAGGTGCTGTCGCCCAAGTTGGCGCGCGATGAGCGGGCACGTCTGCGCTTCGAGCGTGAGGCGCAGGCGGTTGCGGCACTCTCTCATCCCAACATCGTCGCGGTCCATCGGGTGGGCCGCTTGTCCAACGATCTACCCTTTTTCGTCATGCAGTATGTGAAGGGGCGGACGATGGGGGAACGCCTGCAGGCTGAAGGCCCACTGCCGGTCGGTGACGCGCGAAATGCGGTCATCGAGATCGCTTCGGCGCTCGCAGCTGCCCATCAGAAAGGGATCGTCCATCGCGACGTCCGACCCGACAACGTGCTCTACGAGGCCGACTCCGGGCGTGCCCTGCTCACCGACTTCGGGATCGTGGCGATTCTCGCCAGCGCCGAGTCGGGCCAGGCGGCCCGTCTGACGAGAACTGGTGAACTTGTCGGCGACCCCGCTCACATGAGCCCCGAACAGCTCTCGGGTCACGACATCACCGAGCTCAGCGACGTCTATGCGCTGGGGCTGCTGGGCTACGAACTACTGACCGGTCGCGGTCCCTACGATGCGAAATCGCGGCGCGAGGTGATCACCGCCCACATGCAGGGGGAACCGAGACGGCTCTCCGAGCTACGCGGTGACGTGGAGTCGGATCTCGAAGATGTGCTAATGCGCTGCCTGGCCAAGGAGCCCGAGCATCGCCCCCGCGCTACCGACGTCGCTCGCCGCCTCTCGGCATCCGGCGAGCTGACACCTGTGCCGGCGCCGAAGGTGCAGGTTGAGCAAGGCATCATCGCGAGTATCAAAGAGCGACGCCTACCGCAGATCATCATCGGTTACGGCGCGTTCGCCTGGGCCGTGCTCCAGCTGTCCTGGCTGCTCGTCGAGAGTGACGTGCTGCCGAGAGTCGTGTTTGACCTGGCACTCGTCGCGGTGGGGACCGGATTTCCCGCTGTCGTTACCGGTGCCTGGTTCCACGGCAAGAAGGGGCGACAGGAATTCGAGCCCTTCGAGTACTGGGTCTTTGGCGGCCTGGCACTCATCTGGCTGGTTGTCAGCGGCTTCATCATTATCCAGTGGCGCTGATCCCGGCCTGATATCAGCCGCCGATCCCCTCGATGACCTGCCAGAGCGCGGCGTATATCGGTGGGTTACCCGCCACGAAAGCGCCCTGCTTCACTACGTCGTCCGACCCCGACAAGTCTGTGATGATCCCTCCCGCTTCGCGCAGAATCAACACGCCCGCCGCCACGTCCCACGGCGCGAGGTGTAGCTCCCAGAAGCCGTCGAGGCGGCCGCAGGCCAGGTCGCAGAGGTCGATGGCGGCCGACCCGGTACGCCGCACACCGCTGGTTCGGCTCAGAATCTCTCTGAACTGAGGCAGGTACTCATCCAGTAGCTCGGTCTTCTTGAAGGGAAAACCGGTGCCGATCAGCGCCTGCTTGAGTTCGGCGACGCGCGACACACTAATCGGATGCCCATCTTTTTCAGCACCTTCGCCGCGCCGCGCCGTGAACGTCTCCCAGTGGCCGGTGTTGGTCACAACGGCGACGGCGGGCCCTTCGCTGTCGACGGCGGCGATCGAGACCGAGTGGCAGGGATAGCCGTGCAGGTAGTTAGTGGTGCCATCCAGCGGGTCGATGTACCAGGTAACCTCCGCCTGCTCCGGGGTCGGGCCGCCCCAATCGCTCTCTTCAGCGGCGATTGCATGATCGGGGAAGGCGCCGCGCAACTCGGCCACGATGGCCTTCTCCGCCGCGTGATCCACCTCGCTTACCCAGTCGGCGTGGCCCTTTTCGACCCAGGCGCTGGGGTCGATCGATCGCGAGCGGCGGTGGACGTCGGCGGCGGCGCTGGCCGCTATCTGGGCGGCGTGGAGCAGATCGTCGAGCGAGGTCATAACTTGAACATGTCGTTGTCGCACCGTAACTTACTCGGCCGATAGGGGCCGAGAACAACGAGCCTCGGGCCTGCGAGTTCCGAGACTCCATATTCGGCATTCCGAGTTCATTATTCAACGGGTGACGGATGGCGAAACCCAAGCCACGCATGTTCAGCGGCATACAGCCGTCGGGTGGGCTGCACATCGGGAACTACCTCGGTGCGGNNTCCAGGATCAGTACGAGGCCTTCTTCTGCATCGTCGACCTGCACGCCATCACCCAGCCGTTCGAGCCCGAGGAGATGCCGCAGCAGATCTTCGATCTGGCGCTCGGTCTGCTCGCCGCGGGGCTCGACCCGAAGAAGTGCACGATCTTCGTCCAGTCGGACGTCCCCGAGCATAGCGAGCTGGCCTGGGTATTCACCACGGTGACGCCGGTTGGACAGCTGGAGCGGATGACCCAGTTCAAGGACAAGTCGTCGCGCCAGGAGTCGGTGCTGGCCGGTCTTCTCAACTACCCGATCCTTCAGGCCGCCGACATCCTGCTCTATCACGCCGAGGCGGTCCCGGTCGGCGAGGACCAGGTGCAGCACATCGAGCTGACCCGCGAGATCGCCCGCAAGTGGAACCTTCGCTTCGGCGAGTACTTCCCCGAGCCGCAGGCGCTGGTAGGCAAGGTCCGCCGCGTACTCGGGCTCGACGGGCAGGCCAAGATGTCGAAGTCGATCGGCAATACGATCGGCATCTTGGAATCGCCGGACGACATATGGGAGAAGCTCCGCCCGGCCATCACCGACCCACAGCGCAAGCGCCGCAACGACCCGGGAAATCCGAACGTCTGCAATCTGTTCGCCCTGCATCGCCACTTCTCCAGCGAGGAGGACATCGCTTGGGCCGATGAGGGTTGCCGCACAGCAGGTATCGGCTGCATCGAGTGCAAGCGTCGCCTCAGCGAGAACATCGTGGAAACGCTGCGCCCGATTCGTGAGCGGGCACTGGAGCTGCAGCAGCGGCCCGAATACGTGATCGAGGTCCTTCGTAGCGGGGCGGAGCGTGCCCGGGCCGTCGCCGTCGATACGATGAGCGAGGTGCGCCGGCGGATGGGTCTGGGCCCTGTGGATGAGCCCGTAAGTGCCGAACACAACTAAGAGGGCAGGGAACGTTGGATTGGCTTGACCCGACCTGGATCGAGACGCTGAGGCTCGGCCTGCTGGGCAGACTGGTCCTAGCTGCAATCCTTGGCGGCTTGGTGGGGCTCGAGCGCGAACTCTCGGGCAAGCCTGCCGGCCTTAGGACCAATATGTTGATCTGCGTCGGCGCGACTCTCTTGATGGACGTCTCGCAGGCAGTGGCGAACGCCGCTACCGTCGGGCCCGCTGACCCGGGTCGCATCGCGGCACAGGTCGTCTCGGGGATCGGCTTCATCGGTGCCGGCACGATCCTCGTCCATCGCGGTAGTGTGGTCGGCCTTACCACAGCCGCCACCCTCTGGGTCGTCGCCGCCATCGGCCTCGCCGTGGGCGCGCACGCCTACGTCGAGGCGCTGGGCACCACGGCGCTCGTTGCCCTGACCCTCATCTTCCTCGGCAGGATCGAAGACTTCGTCTTCCGCCGCCGCACAGCCGTCACCCTCGAGGTGACCACCGATCCCGATGCGGAAGTCCTCGAGCGCGTCGTCGCCCACATCGAGGGGCACGGGCTGCGCGCCAAGCCGGAAAAACTCGAGAAACAGAGGGAACGGTTTCGGGCCGCCTACGAGATCGTGGGCCGCGGCCGGGCCCGGGACGCGGCGTTACGCGAGTTGGCGTCCTTGGAAGGTGTAAGGAGGATTACGGTACACTGACCCCACTCAACACGAAGGCGCCACCGGCGTTATAATATGAGAGGTCGTCCCGACGGCTCGAACATGACTCCCCCTTCTCCCCGCCGTTTCGTCATCGACATGTACTCCTCGCGTTACCACCTCTGGTGTATGCCCGAGGAGGTTACGGGGAGGATTCGTGCCGCCCTGCCGCCGGACTGGGAGGTGATCCGGGTCAAGGAAGATGTGGACGGCTCCGGCGACGGCCCTTCGAGTGTGAGTGCCGCGGTATTGAGGGCGCTGGAGGGTGCGGAGGTGTACTGTGGGTTTGGAATCCCGCGCGACGTGCTGGCCACGGGCAAGGGATTGCGTTGGGTGCATTCGGGCGCGGCTGGCGTCGGCGGCTCGCTCTACCCGGAGATGCTGGAGAGCGATGTGATCTTCACCAATTCGGCCGGCACCCACGGCGTTCCGGTGGCAGAGCACGCAGTGGCGATGATGTTCTACTTCGCCCGGGCGTTCGATCAGGTGGAGGCGAGTCGGCGGGCCGGTCGGCTCTGGGATCGGGACCGGGTCGCCTGCGCGCCGAGCCCGGTGGGCGAGCTTGTCGATTCCGTGGTCGGGATCATTGGGTTCGGTGGAATCGGCCGTGAGGTTGGGAGGCGAGCGAAGGGTCTCGGCATGCAGGTGTGGGCGATCGACCGAAGACCGGATCTAGCGTCGGCTGACGTCGATCGGCTGTTCGGCCTCGAGGACCTCACCACGGTCCTCGCGGGTAGCGATTACGTGGTGCTCTGCGTCCCGCACACGCGGGAGACCGATGGGCTGATCGGTGCGGCGGAGCTCGCCGCCATGAAGGAAAGCGCGGTGCTGATCAACGTGGCGCGTGGAAAGATCGTCGCTGAGGAGGCTCTGATCGAGGCGTTGCGGGCGGGCTCGATCCGCGGTGCCGGCCTCGACGTCTTCGAGGACGAGCCGCTGCCGGCGGACAGCCCGCTCTGGGAGCTGGACAACGTTTGCCTGACCCCGCACCTCGGTGGGGTCAGCCCGCGCTTCTGGGAGCGGGAGGCGGAGTTGATAATCGAGAACACGCGACGCTACTTGGCTGGGGAGCCCATGCTCAACGTGGTGGACAAGCAGGCGGGTTATTAGGAGCGGGATATGGAGAAGATACTGAGGGCGGCGATCGAGCGCGGGGCCAGCGACCTGCACATCAAGGCAGGCGATGTGTTCCGGGCGCGGATCCACGGCGAGCTGGTTCCTATGACCAAGCAGTTGCTCACGCCCGAACAGACGCGCGAGGTCGCGATGCGACTCATTCCCAACGAGCGCGATCGCAATAACATCGATCGGATCACCGACTACGACTGCGCCTGGGGCGTGCCCGGTCTCGGCCGCTTCCGCGTCAACATCTTGAAGCAGCGCGGCAGCTTCATGATCGTGCTGCGAATCATCCCGGTCGAGATCCCCAAGTTCGATGAGCTCGGCCTGCCGCCGGTATTGCCGGATATCTCGTCGCTGCCGCGCGGACTCGTGCTGGTCACCGGCGTTACCGGGTCGGGTAAGACGACGACCCAGGCGGCGATGATCAACTACATCAATCAGAACTTCAAGCGCCACGTGATCACGCTCGAGAACCCGATCGAGTATCTGCACCGCGACATCAATTGCTCGATCACGCAGCGCGAGGTCGGCACCGATACCAGCTCGTTCCAGACGGGACTGCGCGCTGCGCTGCGCGAGGACCCGGACGTGATCTTGATCGGTGAGATGCGTGATACGGAGACGATCGACACGGCGATCAAGGCGACCGAAACGGGGCACCTGGTGATCTCCACCCTGCACACGCCGGACGCGGCGACGACGATCAGCCGAACGATCTCGGTCTTCCCGCCGGAAGAGCAGGAGATGTTGCGGGTGCGGCTGGCCGAGTCGCTGGCAGCGGTCATCTCGCAGCGGCTGCTGCCCAAGGCCGACGAGAGCGGACGCGTGCTGGCGGCGGAGGTCATGGTGGTGACGGGCGCGATTCGCGACTGCATCCTCCAGCCCGAGAAGTTCGCCGAGATCAGGCAGCTCATGGAGGAAGGACGGTCGCAGTACGGGATGCAGACGTTCGACCAGCACCTGATGGATCTGACCAAATCGGGACAGGTGGACTACGAGACGGCGAAGAACGCAGCCTCGAACCCGGCCGACTTCGAGCTGCGCATGAAGACGTTGGGTGACGACCAACTGGTTCAGGAGCTTATTTGAGGCTCGCAGGCGTTATCCTGCCGGTAACGACACCGTTCGATGAGGCCAGCGGAGCGGTCGCACCGGTCTCCTTTCGTGACAACCTGCGCGCCTGGTTGAGAGCGGGCGTCCACGGTTTCGTGATCGCCGGCTCGACGGGCGAAGCACCGCTGCTCGACGAGAGCGAGGTCGTCCAGATGGTCGAGTGGGCGCGGGACGTCGTGCCGCCCGAGAAGATACTCATCGCGGGGACCGGCGCCGAGTCGACGCGGGCGACAGTGCGGGCGGCGCGAGCCGTGGCGGAGGTTGGCGGCGACGCCGTCTTGGTCCGTGCGCCCAGCTACTACCGCGGGCGGATGGACCCGGAGACGGTGCGGCGCCACTACGAGACTGTCGCGGAGTCGATTCCCATTCCGCTCATCCTTTACAACGTGCCGCAGTTCGTGCCGGTCGATATCACACCGGGCCTGCTGGCCGAGCTCGGCGCCCACCCCAATATCGCGGGGATCAAGGACTCGACCGGTGACCTGAAGATCCTCGGTGCGCACCTCGAGGCGGCGCCCGAGGATTGCCAGGTCTTGGTCGGCGCCGGCTCCAAACTGTACGCCGCACTGGAGATGGGCGCTGCCGGCGGTATCGTCGCCGTCGGCTGCCTGGCACCGGAACTCGCCGTGGCGGTGTACGAGAAGTTCCGGGCAGACGAGGCGGGGCAGGCCGGAGCGGCGCAGGATCGCATCTCGTCGCCACACACGAAGATCGTGCGCGATCTGGGCGTCGCCGGCGTCAAGTACGCCTTGGATCTGCTGGGCTATGTGGGCGGTGCGCCGCGGGCGCCGCTCAGGCCGCTGGACGAGAGGGGTCGGGCGCAGGTGCGCAGCGAGCTGAGTCGTGCCCGACTCCTGCAGGGTGGAGACGATGGGTGAACTGATCCCCCTGGTGATCTTGATCCTGGCCTTTATCGTCGGCGTGTCGCTCATACCGTTCGGCCTGCCGGGGCTGTGGCTGATGGTTGTGGCGCTGGTCGGCTACGCGGCGCTGGGTCGCTTCGAGCAGGTCGGCTGGCAGACGCTCGCAGCCGTGGTCGTTTTGGGTGCTGTGGCCGAGGCGGCTGAGGCCTGGCTCGGCTTCCGCTTCGCCAAGAAGTACGGCGGCTCGAACCGCGCCGGCTGGGGTGCCTTACTCGGTGGTCTCGTCGGCGCCGTTATCGGCATGCCGGTACCCGTGATCGGTAACATCGTTGGTGCGTTCGTCGGCGCGTTCGTCGGCGCCATCGTGTTGCAGCATTCGCCGGGGACGGAGATCAAAGCGACACTGGGAGCCGGCTGGGGTGCGGTCCTCGGACGGGCCTCGGGAGCCGCGATCAAGATCGCCATCGCTTTCGCCATCGCCGTCATCGGGCTGTACGCCGCCTGGGGTTGAGGCGTCTAGCTCGACGTCGCGTGCCGGTCGGAGGCGGAAGAGCCACTCGCTTCGGGCTCGCGCCGACCCGTTCCTTGACACTTCCCCAGGCCCGATCTAGCTTCTGCCAAAGGATACACGAAAGCGTGCCCCCCGAGTGAGCGAGTGGGGGCTTTTTTTGTGAGGTCATCATGTTCGGAGATGGTGTCCGTTGCCTCGTTGTGGTCGGCTCGCAGTGGGGCGACGAGGGGAAAGGGAAGATCGTAGACGTTCTGGCGAGCGATGCCGACTGGATCGCTCGATATCAGGGCGGCGCCAACGCCGGGCATACCGTTCGCGTCGGCGAAGACGAGTTCATCCTGCACCAGGTCCCGTCCGGCGTGCTCTACCCGGGCAAGCGGTGCGTGGTCGGCAACGGCATGGTCCTCGATCCGGTCACCTTCTTCAAGGAGATCGATGAGCTGAAGGCGCGGGGCCACGAGGTTGAGGACCGCATCCTCGTGAGCACCCGTACGCAACTCGTCCTCGCCTATCACAAGCTCCTCGATCAGGCCCAGGAGAAAAGCCGCGGCAAGGGTGCGATCGGCACGACGGGCCGCGGCATCGGTTGCGCCTACGAGGACAAGGTCGCCCGGGTCGGCGTCCGCGTCGCCGACCTGGCCGATCCGAACCGCTTGCGCGAGCTGGTCGAGGCGGGCGCGGCGCGCACGCAGGCCAAGCTCGAGGGGCTCGGCTCCGACCTGACGGTGGATACGGACGCGCTCTACACAGAGCTCTGCGGCCTGGCGCAGCGCCTGCAACCCATGGCGTGTGACGTCGGGCTCGCACTGAAGAAGGCGCTGGACAGGGGCGAGAAAGTGCTGCTCGAGGGAGCGCAGGGCGCGATGCTCGATGTCGACCACGGGACCTACCCGTTCGTCACTTCGTCGAACACGACCGCCGGGCAGGCAGCCACCGGGCTCGGCCTCGGCCCCACCACCATCGATGCGGTGCTCGGCGTGGTGAAAGCGTACACGACGCGCGTCGGTGCCGGGCCGCTGCCCACCGAGCTGCCGGAAGAAGAGGCGGCGCGGCTGCGCGAGCTGGGCGCCGAGTACGGCGCCACGACCGGCAGGCCGCGGCGCACCGGCTGGTTCGACGCGGTGGTGGTTCGCTACGCGAGCCGCCTCAACGGTCTGACGGCGCTGGCGGTGAGCAAGCTCGACGTTCTCGACCCGCTGCCCGAGATCAGCCTCTGCGTCGGGTATGAGCACCGCGGCGAGCGCCTCGAGGAGTTCCCGGCCGACCTGTCGCTGCTCGCCGAGGTCGAACCGGTCTATGAGACGATGCCGGGATGGGATACCCCGACCAGCGAGGCTCGTCGCTTAGAGGACCTGCCCGCCCGGGCCAGGGCCTACCTGGATCGGATCGCCGAGCTGGCCGAGCTGCCGATCCGTTACGTTTCGGTGGGGACCCGGCGGCGGGAGATTCTGGAAATCCAGTAGCCGGTAGCCGGTGAACGGTGGCCGGTTGAGCCTTCTCTAAGTTACCGGCTACCGGCCACCGGCCACCGGCCACTGGCTACCGCAAAGCGGGCCTTGAAACCGCTGAGGAGTCCGCCTAAGTTTCGCGGCTCTCGCGAAGGTAACAAAGGAGTGGAATGGCAACCAGGATTAGACTGCGCAGAGTCGGCCGGAAGAAGCAGGCGTCGTTCCGGATCGTCGTGGCCGGGAGCATGCACTCCCGGGGCGGCCGGATCACCGAGACGATCGGGAAGTACAACCCGCGAACCGAGCCGTCGTACATAGAGGTCGACGAGAAGCGCGCCCTCTACTGGCTGCGCCAGGGCGCTCTGGTGAGCGAAGGCGTCGAGCCTCTCTTCCGCAAGACCGGCATTCTGAAGAAGTTCGCCGATGGCGTCGAGGGCGAGGGCATGGTCGTGGTCGGCGATGCAAGAGGCAGTACGATTCACCCGCCCAAAGCCGGGGGCGCCAAGAAGAAAGTCGCCAAGGCCGAGGAGAAGCCGGCCGAGCCCGAGGCCGCGGCGGAAGCTGAGGCCGAGCCGGAGGCGGCTGCCGAGGCTCCTGAAGCCGAGGCAGAGGAAGAGAAGCAGGAAGCGGAATCGTAGCTCGAGACTCAGGGACGCCCGGGGCCGATCTCCTGATCGTCGGTGAGATCAGGAAGGCCCACGGGATCAAGGGCGAGTGCTTCGTGAGCCCGGCGACGGACGACGTCGCGGGTATCTATTCTAAGGGCCGTTCTTTGCTGATTGGCGATAGCGAAGGGCGGCCCGACGAGTCTGGGCTCGCCCTCACGGTTGCCGGCGCTCGCCCGTTCAAAGGTGGATTGATCGTGCGATTCGAGGACGTGCGCGACCGCAACGCCGCCGAAGTCTTGCGCGGTCGGACCCTCCTAGTCAGCCGGGAGGAGACGCGGCCGCTGGAAGCGGGCGAGTTCTTCCTGCACGACCTCGTCGGTCTCGAAGTCGAGACCCTGGATGGGCAGCGAGTCGGCCGCGTCGTCGAGATCTATGAGACCGGTCCCAGCCACATGCTCGAGGTGGACGACGGGACGCGCGGGCACCTGATCCCGTTCAGCGACCAACTGGTCCGCGAGGTGAACGTCGAGGCGGGTCGGATAGTCATCGAGGCGATCCCAGGCCTGCTCGATCTCTGATACGCAGCCTCGGACAGTACGCGCATGCGGATCAACATCCTGACGATCTTCCCCGGCTTCTTCCGCGAGGCGCTCACCCTCGGCATCCCCGGCCGCGCCGCACGGGATGGACTCGTCTCCTACAGCACGGTCGATCTGCGCGACTATACGCACGACCGGCATCGTACGGTCGACGACGAGCCGTACGGCGGCGGTGCCGGGATGGTGATGAAACCGGAGCCCTTCTTCGAGGCGATCGACGCGCTGAAGCCGCAAGGCCCGATCGTGCTGCTCGATGCCCGGGGACGCATCTTCAGGCACGAGCACGCGGTGCGGATCTCACTCGAGCCCGAGCTGACACTGCTTTGCGGCCACTACAAGGACGTCGACTGGCGGGTTGCCGAGGGGTTGGCCACCGACGTTTTCTCGCTGGGCGACTTCGTGCTCTCGGGCGGTGAACCGGCGGCGCTCTGCCTGGTGGACGCCGTTGTCCGCCTCTTGCCCGGCTCGCTGGGCGACCACGAGTCAGCTTCCAGCGACTCGTTCTACGACGCGCCGCTCCTGGCGCCGCCTACCTACACGCGGCCGCCCGAGTACCGGGGGATGGAGGTACCGGAGGTGCTGCGCTCGGGCGACCACGCGGCGATCTCGGATTGGCGACGTAAGGAGGCGGAGCGGCTGACCCGGGAGTTGCGGCCGGACCTGGCGGACCGGTAACCGGTCCCCCTTGGACAAGCCGCCACGTCTGATTATCTTCTTACGCCTTCTGGACACAGGAACGCGATCGCCACGGGAGTAGAAGCTCAAATGGACGCGCTACAGGACATCGAGAAGCAGCAGCTCAGGACCGATATCCCGGACGTCGGCCCCGGCGATACGGTACGTGTCCTGGTCCGGGTCAAGGAGGGCGAGAAAGAGCGCATCCAGCCGTTCGAGGGGGTTTGCATCGCGCGTAAAGGCGGCGGCCTCCGGGAGACGCTGACCGTCCGCAAAGTCTCCGGCGGCGTGGGCGTCGAGCGGATCTTCCCGATCCACTCCCCCTCCATCGCCGAGTTCAAGGTCCTCCGCAAGGGCAAGGTCAGGCGTGCCAAGCTCTATTACCTCCGCAGCCTGCGAGGCAAGAAGGCGCGGATCAAGGAGGAGCGATAGGCCCGAGGACCCGGCCATGGGCCGCCGGGCGATCGCCCTGACCACCGAGCGCCGATACTGGCGCGCTGGCTTTCAGCACATTGCAGGCGTCGACGAAGCGGGGTGCGGCTCATTGGCCGGCCCCGTTGTCGCAGCTGCGGTCATCCTCCCGGTTGAGGGCGGCGTCAAGGGCGCCGTCGACTCCAAGCTGCTGAGCGCCGCTCGGCGCGAAGAGATAGCCGAGGCGATCTACGAGAGCGCCGTGGCCGTCGGCGTCGGCGCGGCGTCGGCGCGGGAAGTCGAGCGGCTGAACGTCCGCCGGGCCAGCGGGCTGGCGATGGAGCGTGCCCTCAAGCGTCTCCCCTTCACGCCCGACACTGTACTGGTCGACGGGCGACCGCAGCCCTGCCTGGGCGACCATCTCGCCATCATCAAGGGCGACCGCAAGTGTCACTCGATCGCCTGTGCCGGAATCGTTGCGAAGGTCGTTCGCGACCGGTTGATGGGACGCCTGGCTGGGGTCTATCCGGGTTACGGCTGGGAACACAACGCGGGTTACGGCACGCGCGACCACCGCGACGGGCTCGATCGCCTGGGTCCCACCCCGCACCATCGCCGGACCTTTCTAGGAGTGCAATACGAGTTCGATTTCTGAGCTGCTTTGGTGACAAGGCCGCCACCGTCTATCTCAATATCCAATAACCGACATTCACTGATCATTTGACCAAGGTCTAGTCAAGACGCAGGTCTCAACGTCCAATCCCCAAAGACACATTGTCTCGTCGGACGTTGGACCTTGATTCTTGTTAGATGCGTATACCTTGGTCAATTGATCATCGGATGTCGGTTATTGGTTATTGAAATAGTAACAGCGGTCAGCGTTGCTCCGAGCGGTAGGTCAGTCCGGCGCTGGCGGTGCGGGCGTTGCCACCCGAATCCAGCCCCGCCCCACCGAACAGCCTCGCCCGGGCCCCGCCCAGCGTGGCCCCTAGCCGCAAGGCCATGAAGTCCCCCTCGCCGTCCCACTCCGCCAGGGCGAAGGTGTCCAGGCTTCCGAGGATCACGACCGAGCCGCCGATGCGGAACCCGTTGAACCGGCCGCCGTCCAGCCGGTAGTTGCCCTGCGCCGATACCGAGACGGACGTCGTGGGCGGACGGTAGGTGACGGCACCGATCAGCCGCTCGTGGCGTACCGTGTCCCGGACCGTCGGTGAGCCGATATCGCTCCATACAAGGCCGAGCGACACCCCTGAGACCCCGTGGTTCACGTACCCGATCTCCCAGCTCCCCTGCGCATCGCCAACCGAGCGCCAGGTGCGCGACACGCCGAACCCATTGCGCCCCCGAGCGACACCGAGTGCCGCCGTGTAGGCGTCGCCCTGGCTGCCCGCCTGGAACTCGTCGTGACGGTATCCGAACGCGATGACCCGCGAGTGGAATCCCGCCGTATACTGGCCGGTTGACCAGTCACCGCCCTCCGGCCGGTCCCAGGTCATGTGGCCCATGAGGTCGACGGCCCGGTTGAAGCCGGCAGCGCCCGGGTTCACCCAGAGCGCCGCGCCGTGCCCGGTCCCCGAGACGAAGCTGTACGCCCCGGGCTCCGGGTCGCGCGTCTGACCCAGCGCCGGGGCCGCCCCCAGAAGCAGCGCGAGGCTGACGACGAAACGAGTTCGTAGGTGCACGGGTCCTTATGCCCTCCGTCCGCTGTTCGGTGACCGGCCTGACGACGGCGTATAGTGCGGCCCGCGGATGAGCGGTGCAAGGGACCCGGGACACCTTGACCTGATGGCACGACCTGAGTTCTTTGTGGCTTGTCAGATCCACAGGGAACAGGAAGGAAATGGCCGAAAACGTCGTCGAGGCGCGCCAGGTCAGCAAGCGCTACGCCCGCACCTGGGCGTTGCGGGCCGTCGACCTCCAGGTCGGGCGCGGCGAACTGGTCTCGCTGCTGGGCCCCAACGGGTCCGGCAAGAGCACGCTGCTCAGGGTGCTCACCGCCGTCACGCGACCCACCTACGGCGAGGTTAAGATCTTCGGCCAGCAGCCGCGCAACGGCCTGGGCGTGCGCGAGCGGTTCGGCGTCCTGCCGCACCAGAGCTACCTGTACGGCGAGCTCACCGCGGTCGAGAACCTGCGCTTCGCCGCCACCATGTACGGGATGCGCGCCGAGCGAGAGGAGCTGGTGGAGGCGCTGGCCCACGTCGGCCTGGCGCAGGTCGCCGACGCCCAGGCCCGCACCTTCTCCTCAGGCATGCGCAAGCGCCTGGCGCTGGCCCGAGCGACGCTCCACGACCCGGAGCTGGTACTGCTCGACGAGCCGTACGGCGCGCTCGACGTCGAGGGGATCGGCTGGGTCGACCGCTTCATCGGCGAGCTGCGCGAAGCCGGGAAGACGCTGGTCATCGCGACCCACGAGATCGGCCGCGCACTGGCGCTCTGCGACCGCGCCGTCGCGCTCCGGGGTGGCAAGGTGGTCTTCGACGGCCCGACCTCCGACTACGAGGGCGCGATCGCCGGCGCCACCGAAGCGGTCGGGCTGAAGGTGACGGGCTGATGGGCGACCTGCGGCGTGCCATGGCGCTGGTCCGCAAGGACCTGCTCACCGAGCGGCGAAGCAAGGCGGCGTTCAACGCCATGGCCTTCTTCGCCGCGATGGTGCTCTTCATCTTCAGCTTCGCCTTGGGACCCGACGCGCCGAGCATGAGCGCCGGGCCGGGCCAGACGCTGCTCCAGTACCTGTGGCCGGGCCTCCTCTGGGTCGCCATCTTCTTCACCGGCATCCTGTCGCTCAGTCGCTCGTTCCAGATCGAGATCGAGAGCGGCGGCCTCGAGGCGCTGCGCCTCTATCCCGGCGACAAGAAGGCGGTCTTCGCCGGCAAGCTCGTCGCCAACCTGATCGTGCTCGGCGCCATGGAGCTGATTCTGATTCCGGTGTCGGCCATCCTCTACAACATAGACCTGTGGACCAAGCTGCCGGCGCTGATGGGTGTCGTGCTGCTGGGGACGCTGGGCTTCGCGGCGGTGGGGACGTTTTATGCAGCGCTCACCTCGAACCTGCGGGCCCGCGACGTGATGCTGCCGGTTTTGCTCTTTCCCATCATCGTGCCGGTGGTCGTGGCGGCGGTAAAGGCGACGACCCTGGTCATCCGGGGTGATCCGATGGGCGAGCTGTGGACCTGGCTCCGCATCCTCGGGCTCATCGATATCGTGCTTTTGACAGTCTGTACGCTCACATTCGAGTTCGCGATAGAGGACTAGGCGGATATCTATGCTAGGTTCAGTTGTTCTGTTCGTCGTCGTCGCCGCGATCGTCATCTTCGTCCTGGTCTACGGCATGCGGCTCGCCGGCATGTCGGAGAGCACGATGAAGCGCGCGGGGATGATCACGGGATCCGTCGGCCTGCTGCTGCTGGCGGTGGGTCTCTACCTGGGGCTGGTCTGGGCGCCGAGCGCTGAGATCATGGGTGACTCGTACCGGATCATGTACATCCACTTCCCCAGCTGGGTCGGCACCGCGGCCGGTTATCTCACGGCGTTCGTCGCCAGCGTCCTGTATATAAGGACACGGAAGTACGGCTACGACTACGTCGCGGTGGCCGGCGCCGAGATCGGGCTCCTGTTCAATGTGGTTGGCCTAGTAACCGGCGCGCTGTGGGGTAGGCCGACCTGGGGCGTCTACTGGACCTGGGACCCGCGGCTCACCACGACGGCCATCATGGCGATCACCTTCGCCGGATATCTGGTGCTGCGCGCCTTTCTCGAGGACCCCGAGGCCCGCGCCCGGGTGTCGTCGCTGGTGGCGATCATCGGCTTCGTCAACGTGCCCATCGTCTACTTCTCGGTCCGCTGGTGGCGCACGCTGCACCAGGTGCAGTCGAGCCCCGACACCATCGATCCGCCGATGGTGCTGGCGCTCCGGGTGATGATGATCGCCTTCGTCCTGATCTTCCTCTTCATGTTGACTCAGCGCTTCATGCTGGCGCGGCTGCGCGGCGAAGAGGAGCTGGAGGCTGTGAGACTGGAGGTGGCCGGTGACTAGAACGGGTATCATCGCCGCCGCCGCCGGGCTGGCGGCCATCGTCATGGTGTTCGTCGTCGTGCCGGGCATGCGCGACGCAGGCTACATCATCCGCGCTTACGTGATCACCGCGGTCATCCTCGTGGCTTACATCTGGTCGCTCGCCGCACGGCTCGACCGGGTCGAGAAGGGTAGAGAGGCCCGTCGGGAGGACGTGGCCTCTTAGCGCTTCGCCCCTCCCGATGGATCTGAGCATCAGTCGCCTCGAGCGCGGCTATCTGTTGGAAGCGCGGACCGAGCTGGCACGGCCGCTCGATGAGGTCTTCGACTTCTTCGCCAACGCCCACAACCTGGAGGCGCTCACGCCGCCCTTCCTGCGCTTCGAGATCCTGACGCCCGATCCCATCATCCTGCGGAAGGGGACGATCATCGACTATCGCCTGCGACTGCGCGGCATACCGGTCCGCTGGCGCAGCGAGATCTCGGTCTGGGAGCCACCCCACCGGTTCGTCGACACGCAACTGCGTGGCCCGTACCGCTGGTGGATCCACGAGCACCGGCTTGAACTCGCGGGTCGCGGCACGTTGATGACCGATCGGGTCGAGTACGGTGTGCTCGGTGGAGACATAATCAACCGGCTACTCGTCGCACCCGACCTCCGCAGAATCTTCGCGTACCGAGCGCAGCGCGTCGCCGAGCTCATCGCCTGAACTGTTGAGACCATACGGCTCGGCAATCGCTGGCGAGCGTGTCCTCTTCTAGGGCAGGTCGCGTAGGCGGGGACGCGGCAGGCCGTCCGGCGGATCGGGCCAGATCGCGCTCAGCAACCCCTGGACGCACTCGCCGTGGACGTGAGAGTTGATGGCCAGCGGTGCGTCGTCAGTTGGGGTGAGATGCGCGATGATGCGAAGGCACAGCAGGCAATTGTCGCATATGTCTAGCGTCGTGTAGTCGATGACAACCTTGTTCCTCATGGTTCCTGCTCTCGCGCTTCAAGGAGGGTAGAGGGACCCATGCGGGCACTATTGAACGAGGCGAACTCGAGCCTCGTGGCCGGGCGCCGATGCCAGGTGCGTATCGAGCGTCAGCAGAGGAGCATCGAGTGCCTCGGCCAGGGCAACGTACGTCGCGTCGTATGCTGTTAGGTTCTCTCGTAATGCCCATATCCGTGACAGTAGCTCCGAGTGCCCGTAGCGGATGATGCCTAGCTGCCCTAGCGTTTCCACGCCGGTAAAGCCGCGACCGGCGGTTATCGCTCCTTGTCGCACGTAACGTCGAAGCGC
>JABAOH010031169.1_pt4 | contig 72650 bp, 75 predicted proteins | sample 7062181 | NCBI WGS metagenome assembly JABAOH01 (sample SAMN14538630, study PRJNA623070) | marine sediment metagenome | biome: marine biome [ENVO:00000428]; feature: marine pelagic biome [ENVO:01000023]; material: deep marine sediment [ENVO:00002113]; isolation source: pool of 5 deep marine... | reverse complement strand
CTCGTCCCAAATGTGGTGGGCGAACTCGTTCGGAACGGATTCGAGGTCCGGGTCGAGGCTGGCGCCGGGGAGAGTTCCCATCTTTCCGATATGGCCTACAGGGAGGCTGGGGCCACCATCATCGACGATGGTGCGTCTCTCTGGAAGGAGGCCCAGGTCCTTCTCAAGGTCAGTCCTCCCTCCCGTCAAGAGGTCGATCTGGTTGCCGAGGAATCCGCTTACATCGGTTTCCTGAACCCCCTCGGGGACCCAAGGACCGTGAGCCGGGTCGCCAATCGTAGGGTCACGGCCTTCAGCATGGAGATGATCCCCCGAATAGCCAGAGCCCAGAGCATGGATGCGCTGTCTTCCCAGGGAGCAGTGGCGGGGTACAAAGCTGCGGTGATTGCCGCTGGCGCCCTCAGCAAGTTCTTCCCGATGTTGACCACGGCAGCGGGCACGGTCCGACCCGCTCACGTGTTCGTCCTTGGAGCTGGAGTGGCGGGCTTGCAGGCGATCGCCACTGCGCGCAGGCTGGGGGCTGTTGTGGAGGCCTTTGATATAAGGCCGGCGGTGAAGGAGGAGGTAGAGAGCTTGGGAGCGACCTTCGTAGAGGTCCAGCTGGAGGAGGAGACGGAGGACACAGGGGGGTATGCCAAGGAGGTATCGGAGGACGCCAGGAGACTGGAGCAGGAGCTGATATCCGATCGCGTGGCCGCCTCCGACGTGGTCATCACGACAGCCCAGGTTCCTGGGAAGCGGGCCCCCCTCCTCCTCACGAAGGACATGGTGAGGAGGATGGCCGAGGGCTCGGTCATCGTCGACCTCGCGGCTGAACAGGGTGGTAACTGTGAACTGACCCGGGCGGGGGAGGATGTGATCAGCCGCGGGGTCAAGATCCTTGGACCCGTCAACCTGCCCTCCACCATGCCCCTCCACGCGAGTCAGTTGTACGCCAAGAACGCCTCGACCTTGGTCCAGCACATCATCAGGGAAGGAAGCCTCCAGCTTGACTTCGAGGACGAGATCATCGACGCCTGCTGTGTGACCCATGCCGGACAGATTCGCAATAGGAGAGTGAGACAAGCGCTGGAGGAGGAGATCGCCGCCCATAGCTGAGCTTGAGGTGTCGGAAAGATGCTCGAGATGCTAATACTGAGCCTCTTCATCTTCGTGCTGGCAGCCTTCGTAGGCTTCGAGGTTATCAGCAAGGTTCCACCCACTCTCCACACTCCACTCATGTCGGGAGCGAACGCCATCTCAGGCATAGTGCTCGTGGGGGCCATCATCGTCGCTGGAGTGGGGGAGACGAACCTCTCCGTCATCCTGGGCCTCATAGCCGTCGTCCTAGCGACCATCAACGTCGTAGGTGGCTTCCTGGTAACGGACAGGATGCTCCAGATGTTCAGGAAGAGGTAGCCATGGCCGACGGCGTCACAGACCTTCTGCCATCCTACATTCAGCTAGCCTACCTATTGGCTGCTGCCCTCTTCATCCTAGGCCTGCGCTATCTGAACTCCCCCGCCACAGGAAGGAGGGGCAACCTTCTGGCCGCCATCGGCATGCTCATCGCCGTCGTCGCCACCCTGCTCGACCGCCAGGTTCTCACCTACGAGTTCATCCTGATTGGAGTCCTCATAGGCGCCCTCCTCGGAGCAACAGGAGCCAGGCTCGTTAAGATGACCTCAATGCCCCAGATGGTGGGTCTCTTCAACGGGTTTGGTGGCGGAGCCTCGGCCCTCGTGGCCATCGCAGAATACTGGCGCCTCCTCGGTACCCCAGACGCCATCCCCGTCGACACATCCATCGTGATCATGGCCGGCGTCCTCGTCGGAGGCACGACCCTCACTGGCAGCCTAATCGCTTTCGGGAAGCTCCAGGGGATCGTTCCTGGAAAACCGATAACCTACCCCCTGCAGCATCCCATCAACGGTATCATCATAGTGGCATTCATGATTGGTGGAGCCTATCTCACCTTCTTCGCCCTCAACCCTAACCTCTTCCTGATCCTCGTCCTCCTCTCCTTCGTCCTGGGAGTCCTCGTGGTCATCCCCATAGGGGGAGCGGACATGCCTGTGGTCATCTCCCTCCTCAACTCCCTGTCTGGCTTGGCGGCAGTCACGGCGGGGTTCATCCTGCAAAACAACATCCTCATCGTCGCCGGAGCCCTCGTCGGAGCAGCGGGGCTCATTCTCACCCAGATCATGACCAAAGCCATGAACCGCTCCCTGTTCAACGTCCTCTTCGGTGCCTTCGGCGCAGGGGAGGTAACGGTCCCAGGCGGCACCGCCGTGCCCCCGGACAGGACTGTCCGGTCGGTGGACGCCGAGCAGGCCGCCACCGTTCTCGGCTACGCCCGTTCCGTTGTTATCGTACCCGGATACGGCATGGCCGCCGCCCAGGCCCAGCACGCCGTCGCTGAGCTGGTGAACCTCTTGGAGAACCGCGGCATCATCGTGAAGTACGCCATCCACCCCGTCGCTGGGCGCATGCCAGGCCACATGAACGTTCTCCTGGCGGAGGCAAATGTGCCCTATAACCAGCTCTACGACATGGATGACATCAACGATGACTTCGTGCGGACGGATGTGGCACTTGTCGTCGGCGCCAACGACGTGGTGAACCCTGCGGCGAGGCACGACAGAAGTAGCCCCATATACGGCATGCCCATTCTCAACGTGGACCACGCACAGCACATTATCGTCATCAAGCGGAGTCTGAACCCAGGCTTCTCGGGCATCGATAACGAGCTGTTCTACGACGAGAAGACGATGATGCTCTTTGGGCACGCCAGGGAGGCTGTGACCGGGGTTATTAGCGAGATCAAGGAGCTCTAGGTGTCCTGAGAGTTCCTAGTGATCGAGCCTGGTCATTCGATGAGGGCAGGATCGGGACTGGCAGAAGTCGGTTACTCAGGAAGGCAAATCCCTCACTCTTACAGCAGCTCCAAGGAGAGGTCACGACAGTCACCTGTACCCACGGTCAGGGCAAGCAACAGCAGGTTCTCAGGGTAAGAAACCCTTATACACCCAGGCTGGGCTAACGCAGTCACCCCATGGTTGAGGACGAGGAGGTTGACCTTGAGGCACTGGCTCAGCGGATGGAACAGCTGGAAAAGGCCATCGACAGGCTGAGCGAACCCTACGGCCAGCTCGTGGGATACATGGGAAGGTTGCAGGAGATCTCCCGCTCTTACTTCCGGCTCCTGGACCTTCTCCAGCGATACGGGTCTCTCTCTCCCGAGATGGCCATTCCGGAAATCAAGGATCCCATCTCTAAGGAGATCGTTCAGGTCCTCTTCGAGAAGGGTGGTAGGAACATATCCCAGATAGCGGAGGCCCTGCGGGCTCGTCGGGGCACTGCCTCGAGGAGAATCGTGCGAGAAAGGCTTAAAACACTGGAGAGCCGGGGTGTAGTCGTCTCCTCCGGGGGGTCTCGCGGCAACGTCTACGACATCTCGGAGGCCACCGTCCACCGCTGGTCCGAGGTCCTCGGTCTCGTGGCACCCAGCAAAGAGGAGGGAAGAGAGGAGGCCCTAGAGTAAGCTGGTCACAAGTGTCCACTTCATTTAATATGGGGACCAAAGATTGGAAGAGGTGAGGTGAACGGAATGGTGTCCGACGCTGAAGAGGTGAAAGAGATCCTCTCCGTGGTGTCCACGGAGATACCGAAGCTGCTCTCTGCGATATCCGACACCCTGTTCAACGCGGAGCAGACGGAGCAGTACGCGAAGGCCGTCGCCGACTTCTACAAGAACATAAAGGAAGCGGGGATGAACGATGAGCAGGCCTTCCTGCTCACTCAGCAATTCATGGACAAGACCAACTTCGCGGCCATGATACAGGACGTCCTGGGTGGCAAGGGTTTCAAGGTGAAGCACAGGCGTGGCAAGGGCGGGGAGGAACTCGGAAAGGCCATCGAAGAGGCCGTCGCGGAGAAGATCAAGGAGAAGTTCGGAGAGGACGACGAGAGCGACGAAGCATGACTGAGGAGAAGAGTCTCTTCGTCGCCGTCGCATCCACGGTGCCGTTGTTGGTACTTAGGCTGGGCGCGAGCGCCCTGAGGTTGGGCTTTCGGATCCAAAGGGGAGCCTCTGCCTTCAACAAGGAGCTGAAGAAATCTGGCCTTCCGCCCGACCTAGCCCGGAAGCTGGCTGCGCGTTATCGTGAGCACTGGAGTCTGAGGAGAATCTTCTTCTTTGCTATGAGACAGGCCCGGGGCTAGCCCATACTCGTCGGACATCCCTCTGACAAAGGCCTCGTCGTCTCTTGATAAGTTTCAAGAAATTTCCTCGTGAGAGCCATTCCATCGCATAACTCGCGCTATCTGGGGGACAGGACTTAGGTAGCTTCACTGGGGGTGGGGACGTCTGAGCCCCCGAGGGACCCGCCCTCTTTGGGCCGACCTCTCGGCATACTTGGCCTTCGCCAATGACCTCCGAGCCTCGACGACGAGCCACTCGGGCCCTTCGTCCCCGTACTCCATTCTAACGTACTGTCTCAGTTGACTCGAATGCCTCAGCGGAGAGTCGTCCAACATCATGCTTCCCAAGGGGACCGCGAGCATCTCACTCACCTCAGACAACACAAGGACGGTCAGAAGGGTAGAATCAAGCGGGCCTTTGTGAACAGTCAGTGGCCACTGAGGAGGCCCCGTGAGGACGAGTTCGGCTCCCAGTGCAAGAGGGCAACGTCGTGATGACCTCATTCAGAGCTGATGGGAGTTGGGACCGTCGTCGGAAGCGGAGGAGACCGGGGGTGCCAGATCATCGCTAGTATGCCGGCGATGAAGCCCAAGATAGAGCCGAGAATGATGCCCCAACCAGTGGGCACCGCTGAAATGGAGACCAAAATGGTGAGGACGCCGCCGTAGGTAACCATGCGGGGCCTGCCGGTATAGAGCAGGTAAGCACCCAAGAGGGCCAGGAGGACGAAGATGGCGGCGAGGATAGTCCCGGAGGACCCTAGGGGATCGAGAGCAGAGGCGACGAAGTCGTAGAAGTCTCTGCTGATGAAGCCGCCAACGGCGTGGAACACAGCGGCGGCTAAGGCGAGGACGAAGGCTGTGGATGGATACTGGGACATCTCCTTCCTCCCGACGCGATGACTGGTCCAGCCTTAAGGCTTCTGGAATCCAGCGAGCCCGAGGTGGAAGGCCCGGCGGCGGGCACCGTCGGTGCTCACCGGCAGGAACTAATGCGACCTCGTCGATGGACGGCCGGGACATGCTATGGTGGTCGAAGCTGTGGAGTACTACAGAAGGATCTTCGGGGAGAACGTCCAAGGGGCATTCGTTCACGTCGTTAGAGAACTCGGGGAGCTGGCCCGCGCTGTGGAGAGAGATCAGGGGGAGCTAGCAATCCACGAGATTACTGAGATTGCGGCCCTAATGGGTTTTCTGGCATCACTCTATGGGTTCGACCTCGAGGCAGGCATCTCGGATCTCTACTCCAAAAAGCTAAGGAAGCTGGAGTCTGGCTAGATTGTGGAGACTTAGCCTATCGGGAGGCGGCTGATCATGGGAGCAAGTGAAAGCGAGACGGAGGATGTGTGGGCCCCGCTAAGATACTTCATCGGATCTTGGGAGGGAACTGGTGGGGGTCAACCCGGTGTGGGTCGCCACGAGCGGGTGTACGAGATGGTGCTCGACCAGAAGTTCCTCTACGTGAGAAACCGGTCGACCTACGATCCCCAGGACGCCAATCCCGAGGGAGAGATCCACGAGGACTGGGGCCTCTTCAGCCACGACCAGAGCAGGGAGAAGTTCGTCCTGCGGGAGTTCCACGTGGAAGGGTACGTCAACCAGTACGTCCTCGACGAGGTCTCAGCGGACGGCAAGAGACTCGTCTTCCTTACAGAGAGCATCGAGAACATTCCTCCAGGATGGAGAGCCCGAACGACCTACGAGATCCTGGGGGAGAACCGATTCCGCGAGACCTTCGACCTTGCCGGACCAGGCAAGGAGTTCAGCTGTTACATTGATAGTCTCTTAGAGCGGAAGCGGTAGCCTCTCGTTGCCCTTGGTTCGGAGCTCGACGTAGGTGGTGTCTCCTACCGCGCCATCGCCACAAGCCAAGCGTCGGAGGCGAGTCAGGACTCCCGCTTCCCGCGAGGTGATACGGAGGTTCTGATGGACCTGCCCACAATCCAGGGAAAGCCTCGCCACCGTGACATCTTCACGGCCCTGAAGGCCTCATCAAGCTCACGCCGCTCGGTCTCCGATAGGGTCCAACTGAGAGCTGCCGCAACGTCCTCGACGTGAGATACTTTCTTTGCACCGGGAATCGGCAGCGTTGAAGGTGATTGACGGAGCCAGTTCAGCGCCACCTGGGTAGGCGTCACGTCTCTGGCCTTCGCTATCCGACGAAGCACATCGATGGCCGAACTTGCCCGGCGCAGGTTTCCAGGGGTGAACCTGAAGTTGATGCTCCGAACGAGGTCTCGAGGCAAGAAGTCCTGCCCGTACTTCCCCGTGAGAAGGCCCTGCTCGAGAGGGCTGTACGCGATGAGGGTTATCCCGTCTTGGGATGCGTATCTCAGTAGGCCGCGCTCTGGCTTCCTCCACAGGAGGTTGTAGTGGACCTGGTCGCTGACGATGTCTTCCGAGGCTAACGCCTCCCGGGCCTTCCTCAGCCCGCGTACGCCGACGTTCGAGACGCCAAGGTACCTCACCTTCCCCTTGGCAACTAGTTTCTCCATTGCGCGAACCACGCGCCCAATAGGCACCAACGGACTGGGGAAGTGGAGCTGGTAGAGGTCGATGACGTCGGCGTTCAGGCGCCGAAGGCTTCTGTCGGCGGCCTTTTCCATGGCGCCATTGGTCAGGCGCCACGGCAGTACCTTGCTGGCGATGAAGGCCTCGTCTCGGCGCCCCTGCAAAGCCTCACCTAGAAGTGACTCCGAACGCCCGCGGCCGTAGGCCTCAGCAGTGTCGAAGAAGTCGATGCCCAGCTCGAGGGCGCGATCGAACGTCTCGAGGACATCCGCCTTCCCGTACCCACGGTTCCATCCCCAAGAGGAGCTACCCCACTGCCAAAGACCGATTCCGACGGCTGAGACACGCTCACCCGACCTTCCAAGTTCGATTCGTTCCGCTTGGGTCATGCAGATTCCTGGCGAGTGAATGTCTCAAGTTTCCGCCCCCTAAGAGGCTGCGGGTCTGGTTTGGGATACGCAGAATGATATGGGGTCAGCCATGAGGAGACTCTGGTCCACATTGCCGGAATCGACGAGTGGTAGCGACGTCGTGGTCGACTTCGTGGCACCGTCACTGTGACCAACCTGACGGAACTCGCGTTTAGGCGCTTCGGAGAGCGGGGTTGGGATCGGTATGACTCTCTCATCAGGGAAGGGAGACTCACCCTGGAAGAGGGTGCCAGGGCCCAGTATGAGATGCTGAGGGCGGACTCTGTGGACGACTTTCTGGAAGTGGTGCATGGCCACGATCAGCTTCGTGAAGGCTTCGTGGAGCTTGTCGAAAGCTGTGGGGAGGTTGGGGTCCCCCTGGTCATCGCTAGCTTTGGCTTGGACTTCATCATCGACTACTTCCTTCGGAAGCACGGCCTGTTTCGCGTCCCAGTGATCTGCCCTCGGTTCCATCTGGGAGCCGACGGCCTTCGGGTGGAGTTTCCCCCGAGGTTTTCCGACATGGGCAGAGGAGACTTCAAGGATGGCCTGGTCAGGTACTTGAAGGAGAGAGATGACACTGTCATCTACGTCGGAAATGGCCTTAGCGACATGAACGCCGCGAGCCGGTCCGACAGGGCCTTCGTAGTCCAAGGGTTATTCCTGGAAACGGAGTGTGTGGCCCGTGGGCATCCCTCCACGCCGATCGGTGACTTCTGGCCCGTCACAGAGACTGTACGGGAACAGGTTGGGTGATGCCCTATCCGGCAGCCAACCCCTCAGGGAACGCTCTCTGGGCGATCAATCGAAGCTTCTTCCGAGCCTCCTCATCTTCAAGGAGGAAGGCTAGGGTGGGCGGGGGCCCAGGTGCCGGCGCCCGCCCGGAGGGCGGAGAACATGTTCTCGATGCGCCATCTTGGCGGGAATGAGGGGCCGGCTCCGCGTCTCCAAGAGCTTGATGTGAATGGAGTGTTGGGATGAGGGAGGTGCACAAACTGGTCGGGAATCTGGAGTTGGAACGCCAGATGGCAGCGGCGGTACAGAGATCCGTCCTCGCACTGCGCATGGCAAGAATCATGGCAGTCCACCATCGCATCCTCTACGACACGGAGAATTACCTTTGGGACGTCGTCTCGGAAAGAATGGGCGATCGCTGGGCAGCCGCCCAGTCGAGGGCCCTGGGCCTCGGTGGCGAGAGCCAAGAAGAGGCATCTGAAGCATCTCTCGAACTCTACACAATGGCTGCCGAGGAGGTGCGCCATCTCCTCAACGCTCGTCAGCGCGATGTAGTGTCCCACGCCTGCGCCCTAGCAAGCAGGCCGTGGGAAGCCAGACGAAACGACGAGCCGCGCTAGAGCTCTCTGACGAAGCTGTACATGATAGCCAGCTCGCCCTCGAAGCGGCCTGTGGCCGCGGGTGAGTACCATATGTCGGCGAAGTGGGGCGCACCGCGGAGACACGCATCCCGAAGGTCTTCGCCAGAGAGGGATCGGAGGACCTCTAGGGTATGCTCCTTGAAGGTCTTGAAGAACTGTCTGTTCGGCTCGAAGAGAAAATCCACGATGGTGACCTTCCCATCTAGCCAGTCGGCGATGAGGTCGGGCGGTGCCATGCGCACCCCCGCCTCGACCTGCTCGAGGAGAAGGTCGCGGGGTCCTCCGGGAATCATTTCCGAGCCATTAACGAGCCCTTGGGCCTCTTAAGCTTTGCCCGCTTCCTATCGAGGATAGTGTGCTCTTGTGCTTTTCGCCGAAGGTCTAAAGAGCCCCTCAGCGGTTCGAATGGGGGTGCCGGTGAATGAGCTGGAGCCTGAGGGACAGGCCTGGTGTCTGGACCGCCATCGCAAGCGCCATCGTATACCTGGTCCTCGGGTTGCTGTTTCTGTTCCCACGAGGTGACGCCCCGACACCGGAGCTGCGACTGCCCCTGTCCGTCGCGACGGCCGCATCGAACGCCCTCACCATAGGGCTCCTTTCGGCTGGGTGGATCTACATTAGGTCGGGCCGGACACGTCAGCACCGCCTCCTCATGATCCTAGCGATGGTGACCATATCCGGCTTCCTCATCCTGTACGTGTCGCGGCAATACCTTGTGGGGACTCTTGAGTTCGAGGGGCCGGAGGTCCTCCGTCAGTATGTCTACCTGCCTTTGCTGTATCCTCACCTGGTCCTCTCGGCGGCGGCCGTCCCTCCCGTGATCTACAACTTCCTGATCGGCATCAGCCGCAGACTCGACGAGGTGGGGATGACCCGCCATCCGCTGGTCGGCAGGATCGTCGTGCCTGTCTGGCTCCTCAGCTCCGCCCTTGGACTCGTCATCTTCACAATGCTGCAATACTATCACTTCGGGTAGGGGTGTCTTGACCTCGCGGCTTAAGGAACGCGAACGTGGAAAATCGGGAGTACCTTCTCCTGGACCTATGTGGCTTCTGGATCCTCACCAGTAGATTGGACAGGAGCCCCTCCCCGCAACCTCTAAATAGCCTCTTGTGGTCATCCAAATGGTCACCATGTCCAGAGGCGCCTGGATAGCGCTTATTGGCCTGATTCTGATCATCGCCGGTGTCGTCCTGGGCGTATTGTCTGTTCTCCCCCTGATAACCGGCATCGACACCACGCCCGATCTACTTACACCTGGCGAGTACCTCAACAGGACCATTACACTGGAGCGAGGCGAGGCCCTCACATACTTCGTCCAAATCCAGGACTACACGCAGGGCGACCAAGTCACCATCTCTGTGAGGCTTCCCAGCGGACTCGAAGTCAATGAGACCGTAGTTACTACTCAGCAGTATACCAACGTCCATGTCGCCAACGTGACTGGATCCCATGCCGTGGTGATTCAGAACACCGGCAGTGGTTCCGTCACTGTCCTCCACTTCGCGACCACCGTCGGGGCCACGACAGGGATTCTACTCCTGGCAGCCCTGGCCGCGGGCTTCGTTGGCTTCCTCGTCCTAATCGTGGGCATCGTCCTGTGGGTGGTTGACCGGAGGAAACCCGCCCCCCAACGGCCGATGTAGGGCCGAACTCCCGACAGTCGAGCCGCCCGCCTCCCCTGTCAAGACGGTTCGAGCCATCGAGCTTTAAGGCTGAGCAGCCTTCCAGAAATCCATGGCTCGGAAGCCAGCGATCGAACCCGCCGACTTCAACCGCTTCACCTTCGTCTCCGACCCTCAGGTCTCACCCGACGGCAGCTCTGTCGTCTTCGTGGTGACCCGGCCCAAGAGGGACAAGGCGAAGGAGGAATACACGGCAAACCTCTGGATCTGGAGGGATGGGCAAATACGCCAGCTGACCCACCGGACGGGACGGTGCGGCCTCCCCCGTTGGTCTCCAAGGGGAGGCAATCTTACCTTCACCTACAAGATAAAGGACAGCCTCCGATTGGAAGTCTTGCCCGTCGAAGGGGGGGAAGCACGAACGCTCTACTCCTTCGAGAAGAAGAAGGTGCTAGGCAGCTTCGAGGGGCTAAGGTGGCACCCCTCGGGTCGAAGTCTCCTCTTCCTTTCGGCCACGAAGGAAGTGAAGGAAGGGGAGAGCGACGTCAGGGCCGTCGACCGGCTGTTCTACAAGCTGAATGAGGTGGGCTTCTTCCACGACCGGAGGAAGCACCTGTACTCCATAGGAGTGCGAGGGGGACGACCAAAGCAGCTCACGGAGGGGGATTTCGACATAGGCATCTGGAACGCCGGTGCCTTCGACATCAGCCCCGATGGTCGACGGATTGCCTACGCAGCCAACACATCTGCGGAGGCGGACTACAGCTTCGTGCGGGACATCCATGTGATGTCGGCGAAGGGTGGGGAGTCAGAACAGGTCACGGCGAGCAAGGGTCCGATCTACGCCGTGCGGTGGTCACCAGAGGGTGACCGCCTTGCATACCTGGGCCACGACCTGCGGAAACGCCTGGCAACCAACGTGGGTGTTTGGATCGTCGATGCGGATGGAGGGAATGTCACGAACCTGACTCGGGACTTTGATCGGTCTGCAGGGAACCACCTCAACAGCGATAGCCGCATGGCTTCCCCGGATCCATCGCCGATCTGGGCCCAGGATGGCCAGTCGATTCACTTCCGGGCGACCGACGGCGGCTCCTGCCATCTCTACAGGGTCTCCACGAAGGGCAAGGTAGAGACCCTCACGTCCGGGAGCATCAGCCTAGAAGGCTACAGCCTTTCTGAGCGACAGGATGTGCTCGCCTACACCGCCATGACCTCCACATCCCTGGCCGACCTCTTTGTCCGAGGCGACGGGGGCGAGCAGCGCGTGACCAAGTTCAACGACCGTCTGCTGGGTCGCCTGCACCCCAAGGAACCCGAGCCCTTCGAGTTCAAGGCCAGCGACGGCCGGCAGCTCGAGGGCTGGATCCTTCGTGGTGGGCGAGGGAGGAGAGCGGGTGTCCTGGAGATTCACGGCGGCCCCCGGACTACTTACGGCCACGGATTCATGTTCGAATTTCAGCTCCTCGCCTCACGCGGCCTCAACGTAGTCTACACCAATCCACGAGGATCCCAGGGATACGGCGAGGGGTTCGCGGCGCTGATCGTCGGAGACTACGGCGTCCGAGACTATGAGGACCTCATGGAGGCGGCCGACTACGTGGAGGAGCGGGGATGGGTCGACCCAGGGAGGTTCGGGGTCACAGGTGGCTCCTACGGCGGCTACATGACCAACTGGATCGTCACTCACACAAACCGCTTCGCCGCCGCCGTGACCCAGCGGTCCATCAGCAACTGGCAGTCCTTCTTCGGCACAAGCGACATCGGCTACTTCTTTGGCGAGGAGGAGATGGAGGTCTTGCCGTGGGACGACCCTGCGAAGTTTGCCGAGAAGTCTCCCATAACCTACGTGAAGGACGTCACCACACCCCTACTTATCATCCACAGCGAGAACGACTATCGCTGCCCCATGGAGCAGGCAGAGCAATTATACGTCGCGCTCAAGCGGATGAAGAAGGAGGTGGAGCTGGTGCGCTTCCCTGAAGAGAGCCACGAGCTCTCCCGGTCGGGTCAGCCTCGCCATCGCGTCGAACGCCTCCAAAGAATCCTTGGCTGGTTCGAGACACATCTACCCGCGAAACAGGCATGAGGTAGGGGCAAACGGTTATGCGGGAGGATGGTCTGCCCGCCCCTACCTCGTCGCGAGAGTGATGGATGGTGTTGGAAGGCAGGGTGGTTTCTATCCACATCGCGCCGGCCTCGGGAGCGCCCATGCAGTCCCACCAGGAGGCAAGAGCTGTCCCGGGGAAAGGGCTGGAGGGCGACCGATACTTCCACGCGACGGGGTATTACTCCGACAAGCCCGGTCCCGATCGCGAACTCACGCTCATCGAGATGGAGGCGATTGAGGCGCTGGAAAGGGACTATGATGCCCGGATGGAGGCAGGAGACACTCGAAGGAACGTCGTGACGCGGGGGGTCCCTCTAAACCACCTCGTGGGACGAGACTTCCGAGTCGGAGAGGTTCAGCTCAGAGGTCTTCGCCTGTGTGAGCCATGCGCGCACATGGCCCAGCTTGCCCACGAAAAGGCTTTGCCCGGGCTGGTACACAGAGGAGGTCTACGTGCCCAGATCGTGAAGGGCGGCATGATCCGGGTCGGCGACCCTGTGACCGAGGTGTAACGCCTCCACGTAGCCCGCGGTCGGTTCGCTGATTGGACAGCCTCAAGCTGGTACCTTCTCCCCGGAGAGTCCGCAGCCCGCTAGCCAAGCTCCCAGATGGGGTTGAAGAGAAACTGCTCGCGCATATCCCGCCAGTGGCGGCTATCCATGTAGCGCTCCGGCATGACAGTCTTCAGGTACTCGACGTACTCTTCACGCTCAATAGGGTTGCCGTCCCGCAACAAGAGGCGGCCGTCGAGGTCGTAGGGAAGGTAGACGTAGCCTAGACGGCCCGTTTCGGGATCCCGTTGCCGAAAGTCGGCGAACTCCGTCAACCCACGGAAGCGGAAGAACCGCCGGTCTGGCAGCCGGAGCAAGTCGTCAAGGTCGAGACCGTGGACGGTCTCCCCTTTCACCTGAATCCTACTCAGAATCTGCTCGGCCCGCTTCCGGTCACACTTTGCCTTTGCCTGGACGATCTTGAGGTTGATGTCCCTGATCTTACCCTTGACCTCCCGGCTGTAAATGGCCTGCGCTTCCGCGTTCCCCAGGGTCTTGAACATGCCCTTGACATGCTGCCCGCTGAGTTCGCTGCCAAACATCTCCAGGCCTCGAGGATACCACATGTTCACGGTCTTCTGGAGTTCGTCGATGCCGAAGTTGCCGCCGTCCAAGGTGGCGGCAACAGCGATGGCCTTCGTGAGGCGTTCCCCCGCCGCCAGGTGGTACGACTCCTCCATCCACCGCATGAAGGGCATGCTCATGGCCATGGGCGCGTAGAGGAAATGGTGCTGCATCTCCAGCTGGTACTTCCCCACCCGATCGATGAGAGCAAGGAAAGTTGCCGTATCCAGCAGGCTCCGAAACTCAATGTTGAAAGCGTCAAGCACATGCTCCCCTGGGCGCATGGCGAAGAGCTCCTCCATTGTCTCACTTCCGTATCTTCGGCCATGCCGCTCGTCCCACGTCTTGTCCAGAGTCAGTACGCCTCCCATCTGATAGTGGTGCCGTAACTCCTCCACGCAAACCCGCTTGGCGGAGAAGCTGATGAAGTCCAGGTCGTGACCGTTGCCCGTATTGTGGATTCCTTCGACGAGCTCTCTCTCCAAACCGGTCAGGCTTCCCGAGTCCATGGGGGCGTACACCATGCGGTGCTGCTGGATGCTCCCGAGCTCCGTCGAGGCCTGAGCCCTGATGATCCTGAGGGCGAGGTCGAACTGCTTGTCATTCATCTCCTCGGCGCGATGCACACGCCAGCTCAGGTCGGAGGTCTGGGCGGAGGCGCCTAAGACCCGCGAGGCGAACTGGGCGAACTTGTCCGGCCGGGCCATGATTACGGAGAGGTTCGTCGGTTTGAGGTTGGGATAGAATCGCTGCCAGTTGTCAACGTCCTGAGTCTCCGGCAGCTCAGGGAAGTAAGTGTCCTGCCAGTGGTTGGCTTCACTTTGCCAGGGCCTGGGGAGAGGCTCGAGGGCAAAGCCATCGAGAACCGCCATCGCTAGGATATAGCTACCATATGATTAGTAAGTTTCGGGAAGCCGAAGGATGGATATGGATGCTGTGAACAAACGACATGACCCTGGGTATACCCACCGAGCCGGGCGAGCCTAGCTTCCACAGAGGTCATGAAATGGGGCAGTTCGTGATCGTAGCGTATCGCCCTAATAAAGGCCAAGAGACGCGGCTCCAGGACCGTGTTACCCTCCGCCATTCCCGCTGCTTTGACTAGATTCCTCGCTCGGGACTCGAAAACTCATGCCCGATAGCGGTCATAAGTAGCGTCGAGGCCGTTCCACGCTGTCATGAGAATCCTTTCCGCCTCTTCCTCGTCCAATGCCTCCACCTCTACTGTCCTCGTCAGAAAGACTGGATTCGCTTGGCCCAAGCCGCCAGGTTGGGGAAGTCCTTCGGGACCGATTCGCCAATGGTGAACAGTGGCGATAGGCTACCGTAGACCCCGAAGTCGGCGAGACTCGGCTCCTCCAGGATCCAGAGGTGGTCAGTGAGCATCGCCTCGATCCTCTCGAACTCCTTCAGCATGTCCTCCCTGAACTCCTCCCGCCGAGCCTCGAGGATATGCCAGGGGCCTCGCGCCTTGACCTGCATCTCCTCGAAGACCCAACGCTCGTGGTCGTCCCTCAGCACTGGAGGGACCTTGGTGACGACATATCGCCACACCTTCTCCTCCAAGATCGCGTGACTCCACTGCTCCATGGTGGTGGCCACCCCCCGCCAAGCGTCTGGATACAGAGTCGGGTCCGGTCGCTGCGTCTCCAAGAACTCGGGGATTTCATACCACATAATGGCTTTGTCATCCCATACGATCGTCGGGACGTAATCCTGTCCTGTGGCAGCAATCAACTCCTGCTTGTCGTGGTAGGGGACGTAGATATAGTCGAAGGGGACACCCTTGTAGGCCAGCATCCGGTCGGCGGAGACGCACCAGTGGCTAATCGGCATGGCGTACAACATGACGCTCGGCGTCATGGCCCACGGAAGGCGGGATGCCCTAAAGCGTTGTGGCCGCCGACCTCTGAGCCACTCCTGTTGCGTGGGGCAGGATCGAAGTCAACCTGCTGAGGTTGGAACCGCACAGCAAGTTTCAAATATACGAGATGTAGCATTAGAGAAGCAGACAGCGATGATAGCCCTCGAGAGTCACCAGGCCACCGGGCCGTGCCGCGGAGCCCCGCTCGACGGGTAAAGCGCTGTCAAGGAGGCTAGGCATGGCCAAGAACCCCACAAAGAAGCCCAAGAAGATCCCACCGAGGAAGCCAAGGTAGGCTAGCCTCCTTTGGCGTAACGGAGGCAACACACCCTCCGCTTTCCCTTTTCCCTAATTCCCTTTTTCACCCTTCGACTCCCCGAGCGAATGCTGGTTACCCGAGGGGGTTTGCCCGAAGCGATCACCCACGAAGGGGGGGCCACTTTCGGGGAGCCCTTCGACCATGCTAATCCCCATCCGAGAAACGGGAGGGGCTATATTTGGCCATGTTCTGGTGATCAATCCTCACACGATGCGAGTCCGTCTGATGGCCTCCCGTCGCGGTTGGTCTCCATACGATGGTCCAGGGCCGAGGTGGCCTGCTGGTTGCACGGAAGAGTCTAATCTCGCGAAAGGACAACCAGGTGTTCCGATCTCATTCTACGATCTTCCAGCCCGGTTGCTGGATTGGCCTCGTAGTAGAACATGCCCCTCGAGACGATGGTATCGATTAGTGTACTCTCGTGACGCCATCCAAGGCCAGCGAAGTGCTCGGCAAAGATCCGTGAAATCGGCACAGGCCTGGCACGAACATTCGCAGCCCCGACGAAGAGCAGTAGATGGCGTCCAATCTGCCTCTGGAGCCGGGTCAACGAGCCGAGCACTCCCTGGAAGTAACGCCGGAACATTCGACGAAGATGATCTTCGGTGATTCCATCCAGAAACTCGTCATACGTCGGGGAGTGAATCGAGCACTCTGGAACGTCCCGATATGGTATCTCCTTCTTCCCCAGCTCCCTTACCTCGTCATTGGAATGGCCAAGCCAGTAGAGATCCATCTTTGCCGCCCGGATGTACTCCTGAGCCTGGAGATAGGGTGGTGAAGTCAGAAGGAGGTCGTGATCCTTGGAGAGTTCCAGGGTCAGTGTGTCCACGCCTGGACGCACAATTGATGTGACGTCCTGAGGCTTCAACTCACGATACTCCCTCAGGGCGTTGAGAACTGCCGCGAGCCCTTGCCGGAGCTTCCCAAAAAAGAGCTTCCTCCAATCCGCTGAGAGGAGTTTCTGAACGCGGCGCTCCGAAATCGGGGAGCGCGACAGCTTCTGCCTCCCTTCGTCGTTGTAGGAGAAGTGACGGGTCGCCTTAATCAGCGGTATCAGCAGAACGCTCTTAACCTGCTCATCGTCGATCTGGTGGTAGAACCCCCAAGCATCGGAGAGCATGGGCAAGAACTCCTTCGGATACCAGTACTCGATGTTAGGCCAGTCTGGCACGAAGGCTCCCTCCCATGAGGACGCTTGTTCCATCAAGGCATCTGGCCTCAGATCCACCGGTTCCATCACCGAGGCTGCATGAAGCGGGCCTAGCAACGGGTTCAGGTCCCACAGCTCATAGTGGTTCCCGTAGAGGCGGGCTACTGTCCCCACGGTACCATATCCAGCGAAGGGATCAAACACGCTCATCCCTGCCCTTGAATAACGCCTCAGGGCATACGCGACGACGTGGGGGATGAACTTCGCTGGGTAGCGGTAGAGTCCGAAGGTGGCGTGAGTCGTCGACCCCAACTCTTTCACCAGGTTGCGGAAGCTAGCTTCTTGCTCTTTGGCCGACTCCTCTCGGTCGCGGTAGTCGGGCCGTAAGGTTTCCCTTGACTCGTCGCCAGACTCCATCTTTGGCCCTCCGAGAGGACCGCTCCCAGTTAACAACTAATCCTCAAGGGTCTTGACAAACTCGACCGCCTGGCTAACCCAGGTTGCCAGATCTCCGTCCGTCCTGGAGCCCTCGGGACCAACGTAAACGAATCCGCGTATGGAATGCCCCGTAAAGTCCATCTCGCGTACGTGAGGCTGAGCCAGCACCTCCTCGTGGCGCTCCCGTCCGACCCGAACGACGAGATCGTCCTTGATGACGCCAACAGCCATCTTTCCGTCGAGCATGGAGGCTATCCCTCCGAACATCTTCCTCTCGGTCAGGCCCTCAAGTCCGGACAGCTCACTGCGGACGCGATCGGCCAAGACTTCATCGTACACCATGGAGTCGCAAAGGCGGCCGGAGTCTTAACCCCTCCTAGCTATGCAGTCCCAACCTCGCCTCTGATCTCCCTCGCACCTCAGCTCGCCCGAGACTGTCTGATGGCTCCGCCAATGAAGACCGCTGCGCCTACTACTATGGCCACGATGGCAGAGATCGTGGAATCCAGTCCCGCTGGATTGAGCAGAATGGAGTTCACGCTAACTCCGACCAGTAGGCCGCCAAAGAGAGCAGTAACCATACCCAGCAGCGGTTTGTAGAGAGCGTAGGCGATGACTGCAGCAACGATGAAGACCACGATTGCGGCGATCGTAGCGGTGGCCTGAAACTCGGGCAAGCCGCCTGTCGTGCCTCCAAGGTAGATGTACACCCCCCAGGCCGGCAGCACACCCACGACCAGGGCGAGGCCCAGCCTGACAAGGAAGGTGAAGAGGGCAGCCAGGAGGATGGCTCCGACAATGGCCAGGATGATTGACATGGTGAAGTCCCCGAGTAGGGTCCCCCCTGCATACCCCAGGGAGCCGCCGACGATGGCACCGGCAATGGCGAAGATGCTCCTGACGAGGACTCCTCCGGCGTAGGCGACGATGAGGCCAACCACGATGAAGAGGATTGAGATGATGAGAGAGGCAAGAGGCTCCAAGATGGCCATGGCCGGTGTAAGGTCTGAGAACGGTACTTAAGCGATTCGGTCTACCCCCGTGGATCGGAGGACTTGGGCCAGGCAGCCACCGCCCTCAAGCGCAACTCGAATCAACACATGGACGTGTCGCCAACCGGGCTCTCCGGAGTAACTTGGTCACGCCCGGCTGCCCGATCTCGACCTGAAGAATAGGTAGCCGCCTAGATTACCGAGGGTGGCGGCAACGATCACCAATACAAAGCCTGCCCGAGCTATGACGACATCGGGGCCCTCCGGCCGGAGGCCTGCGAAGATGTAGCTGACTTCCACCTCTTGGATGACGGACTCGAAACCGCTCCCGTGTGTGAAAACGAGGTAGTACGTCCCATCGCCAGTAATGTTGACGCTGAACGCACCAGAGGATCCGCTCATGCTTCCGAGTGGTGGAAGGAGGAGCCCTGTGGCTTCATACAGGCCATAGTCCCCCTCTCTGAAGAGAAACACATCGACGGATCCATCCCCGGACTCGGCATAGTCTACCGAAACCACACCTCCCTCCAGCATCTCGAGCTCGAAGAAGGAGTGCCACCCATCACCGTCGGGGATCTGGAAAGTCTCGCTCCCCCTCACGGTCACAGGTCGCGGGTCCAACGATGAGTAGAGTAGGGCGGCGCCGAACACTGCCACTAGGGCCGCGATCGTCAAGAGAACTCGGTGATGCCTCAGGCTGCCCTCCTCCCCGACGCCGAATACGCCCATAGGATTTAAATTCTCTCGAAACTATCAAATTCGATAACACCAACGTGACCCGCGGGGGGAGCCTCATAGGCTTGGAGCTTAAGAGGCCCCACGTCGTACGTGAGCACGATGGTACCGCCCATCCCCATGTACCGGATGAACAACGGCCTCGACATACCGGCCTTTGGTCTTGGCATGTATAGGCTGCAGGATGGTCCTGAGGCTGAGACCGCCGTCCGACACGCCCTTAGCTTTGGGTACAGACTCTTCGATAGCGCGTCACTCTACGGAAATGAAAGGTCGCTGGGGAGGGTGATTCGCGAGGGCTCGGTCCCCCGAAGTGAGGTCTTCGTCACGACGAAAGTTTGGAATAGCGACCACGGCTACGAGCCGGCCCTGCGGGCCTTCGACCAAAGCCTCCAGAGCCTCAACCTCGACTACATCGACCTCTACCTCATCCATTGGCCCGTGGAGAGAAAGCGTCTGGACACATGGCGTGCACTGGAGACCATTCTAGAGGACGGCAGGTGCCGATCCATCGGTGTATCTAACTACATGGTTCACCACCTGGAGGAACTCTTTGAGAATTCGGAGGTGGTGCCGGCGGTCAACCAGATCGAGCTGCACCCTTGGAACTACCTCTCGCGAAGGGCCACCGTGGAACTCTGCCGCCAGAAGGGCGTCCTGGTGGAGGCATACAGCCCTCTTGCGAAGGGACGCATGCTAAACAACCGGCGACTGGGCGAGGTCGCAAGTTCCTACGGCAGGACCCCAGCCCAGATACTCATTCGATGGGGGCTCCAGCACGGCTTCATCGAGATACCGAAGTCCTCCAATGCAGAGCGCATCCGTGAGAACGCTAGCGTCTTCGACTTCGAACTCTCTGTGGATTACATGGAAGCTTTGGATGCCCTCGACAAGAGCCTAGCCACAGGGTGGGACCCGACGGGCAAGCCCTAGCTATGTCCTTCCCCTTCGCACGTTTAAGTAACCTGGCGTGGTAGACTCGCTGTGAAGGAAGGAGCCCTTAGGAGCAGGGACATTGGGCAAGCCTGGTTCGATCACGCACTCAAGGTCCTGCACAACTAGCCGTGGCGCGAATGCCCATTGGAGGGTCTGGGACGGTGGACGAGAGAGTAAAGCTGGCCCTGGAGAGGGATAGGACTATCGACATCACGACGACCGGTCGGAAGACTGGGACACCCAGGAGGATTGAGATATGGTTCCACAAACTGGAGGATCATATCTACATCACGGGGACGCCCGGACGAAGAGACTGGTACGCCAATCTCCTCGAGAACCCTGAATTCACCTTTCACATGAAAGGCGGGACCCGTGCTGACCTTCCAGCAAGTGCAGTGCCCATCACAGACAAGGATAGCAGAAGACGGATTCTCTCGGCGTTACTGCAGAGGATGCGAGGAGCGTGGCGCCTCGATGCCTGGGTCGCGGGAAGCCCTCTCGTGGAGGTATTTCTCAAGGATTGAGCCCCGGAGCCAGAGCCGCCCGCTATCGACTCAGATAGGCCTCCAGGGCTTCAACGGTGATCTGTCCCACGGTCCCTTCCTTGTGGGACCTGGAACCCAGCCTGTCGTTGATTGAGAGCATCGCGGCATTGGATGAAGCGTTCCTGGTGGACACCACCTTCACCTGGGGGAACTCCTCCCTGAGCTTCAGAAGCATGGCCGCCTTGAGCCACTTCCCGAGCCCCCTACCTCGATACTCCTCCTTCACGCCCGTCATGCCCTGGTTGATTATCGTCTCCTGCTCCGGCTGATACTGCATCTCCGTCAGACCCGAGATGCGGCCGTCGGGCTCACGGGTCAGATAGCGGAGCCACGTCCCACCTACGCTCGCAGTCCTATCCTCCAGCTCGCGATTGGTCTCGGGTGTGATTACGATGTCACCGATCTGCAGGTCATCAAAGGGCTGCTGGTTGAGGGTCTCCGTTAGAACCCTGCAGTACTCCTCGACGAGACTCTCCTCCATCCGACCCGTGAATAGGAGGAGGTCGCACTCAGGATTCCGCTCCCTCCCACCTTCAGCCCACTCCTCCACCATGTCCCAATCGAGTCGATCTAGGTGGAGTCGGTTCTCCCTGCTTTGGAGGGCGACCTCTGCTCCGATGGCCTTCATGAAGGCCTTTCCATCCCCCTCGTCCGAACCACCGACGATGAGGGTCTTGCCGGTCTCCTTAGCCTGCTCAACGGCTTTTGCGAGCAGCTCCTTGCCGAATCCTTGGCGCCTATAGGGCGTCAGAAGCGCTATGTCGACCTGCGCGAGGTGTTTGTTGGATTCGTAAGAAGGGGCGCCCTCTCTGAACATTTCGAACACGAGCCTCCCAATGATCGTCTCGGGCCTGCCTGAAACAAGAACGGCGAAGCGCTTGACCTTCGATTGCTCGATCGGACGTCTGAGTAGTTCTTCCGCGACGTCGTCGGTCATGACGGGATCTTCTGGGCTCGTCTCTTCATGCCTCAGGCGCCGGAACTCATGATACCTAGTCCACTCCTCCCGGGTCGCGCTCAGCGCGTCGAAGGGAACTATCTCAATCACTGACTCCACCATCGCTCTCACACCTGCCGTGTGGTTGTCCTTTCGGCCGACTCAAGCCAAGGACGTATCGCAATTAACCTTTCGGTAGGATTCCGTTGGGACGGGCAACAGCTGAGCTCCGGGATGGCCAATAGGCCGCAGAGCCGCCAGTTCACTCATACCCGACCCTGCGGTCCAGCGTGATGTTGCTCCGCATGAAGGTACCGCTGCCCCGAGCAACCTGACGGCCGTCGGAGTCCACGATCTCTGATTCGGCGACGAACAGCCTCCTGGAGGCGTGAACGACCCGGCCCGTGGCTCTCAGCTCGCCGCCCGACACAGGCCTCGTGAAGTAGATTGTGAAGGAAACGGTGAGGACGAAGACGTCTTCGACTAGGGAGTTGACGGCGAAGAAGGCAGCATCGTCCAGGATCTTGAAGAAGACTGCTCCATGAATGCCCTCGGCCGCATGGAAGAGGTCCCGTCGGACGGGCATGACAACCTCGGTGCTGCCTTCAAGAACGTGTAGCTTGGGCCTAAAGTACTCGTTGATAGGCGCACGCGCGTACATACGCTCTAGCTTCCTGAAGTGCTCCTCACTCGACATGGTCGACAGTCTGTATGCGCACCGTAGCTAAATCATAACGCTGACCCGCCGATCCTCTTGCCAACACCTATACGTATCCTCAGCAGCATGCAGTCCCATGAATGTCGGGAGGACCTGGATTCTGGCCATCCTAGGGCCAGCCGTAGCCTATGCATTCATAGGCTACTCCATTAGCCTCTCCCCCTGGTTCTCGTGGGGTTCCAACGCCCTCAGCGACCTCGGGCACTCGACGGCAAGTGCAGCAGCGCCGTACTACAACTTCGGCCTGTTCTTCGGCGGCTTCCTGCTACTGGCGTACGGGCTGCTAAACCTCAGATTTCGTCGACTCTTCACTGCTGTTGCCCTCATACTAGCCGCCCTGGCACTACAGTCCGTCAGCGTGTTCGATGAGGTCTACGGTACTCTTCACGGCGTCGTCTCCGTGACCTTCTTCTTGTTGTTGTGGGCAGCGATGATCGTCTACGCCGTGGAAGCCCGAAGCCTGCTAACAGTAGCTCCGGTAGCGGCCTACATGCTCGTGTGGATCCTATACTGGATTGGCGTCTACGGGGGCGGGGTGGCGGTCCCAGAGACCGCCTCCGCGGGATCGGCGACGGCGTGGCTCGTGTACCTCGTGGCGGTGGAGAACTTGGGCCTTTGGGGGAAGGAGGCCGCCGGACCGTCCCCCTCAGCTGGTGATTAGAACCTCCCTTGTGTTGATGGAACCTCTGTCTCCCCGGCAAATGGAGGTGTGACCTAACTCCCACGGGTTCCAGGATCGAGCGGTGTCGGAGCAGCCTCCGCGGATGCAGCAACGGGGATCTTTCTCCGCCAGGAGTACAGGGCTATTCCGCCCAAGGTCACCGCAGCTCCTACGCCGGCAATGGGTTCCAGGGTCTCCGAAGCGAGACCTACCCCGAGAAGAAGGGCGACGATGGGTGTGATGAAAGCGATGAAGGACATAGTCGTGACCGGGATCGTCTTGAGCAGTCGCAGGTAACCCACGAAGGCGATGACAGTTCCAAAGATGGCTAGGTACAAGATGGAGAGGATTCCCTCCGGCCAGCCCGGAACCACCAGCGGCTCTCTTGCGCCGAGGGATAGAGCCGCCAGCCCGGTAGCGCCAATAGCCATAGCCGCGGCGTTCCAGGTGTAGGGGCTGGCTTTCCGACCCCATCGTTTCACGGCGACGGAGGCCGCTGAGGCGCACGCCGCACTCACTATGACGGCTAGCATCGGGAGAGCCTTCTCCACGCCAACGCCTCCGAGTTCGCCGCTAAAGACCAGGACGATGCCGCCGAACCCGATGGAGATACCGACAATCCCCCTTGCCGAGAGCCTCTCCTGCCTCACCATGGCGTGGGCCATGAGCGCCGTCTGAAAGGGCATCGTGGCGAACAGGACAGCTGCCAGGGCCGACTCGACGCCGTTGGCCTCGGCCCAGTAGATCAGCCCATAGTCCAGAACGAACATGACAATCCCGATGAAGACCACGACGCTCCACTCCAGGCGACCCCGAGGCCACGGAGCACGTAGGGCAATCGAAAGGATGACCAGGACGGCAGCCGCTATGACGAACCTCAGGGAGGCCCCCAAGAATGGGGGAGCCCCTTCGAGGCCGATCTTGATGGCCAACCAAGTACTCCCCCAGATAAGGCTGAGGAGAGCGAAGATGGCGTAGTCGACCCAGCGTCGGGCCATGATCGGATGAGGCGGATGTGCCGTTAAAGGTTTAGTGAAACGGAGGCGGACGTGTTGGCGCATCTTATGATACAGCTCGGCGACAGGAGGAGGGGGGCCCTGACTGCCTGGGATGGGGGTTGTGAGTCGCTAGCCTGCAAGTTCACCTCGGATAGCTCCCGTCAAGCGGACTCAACGGAGCGTAGGCGAACTGAACTGAGAAGGGCACGCACCATATGACGACGTAACTGAACTCCAGTGGGTCAATGCCAGCGGGGATGTTGTAGTTTGAGGACCCCTGGGAGGCTTTGAGGGCCCCAAGGTCCAGGTCGCCGCTACCGACCAGAGCCCCCCTCGACAGGTAGACGTGGAGTCCCGGCCCGTTGGTGACGGAGAACTCTTCAAACCGCAAGAGGTAGGAGGCGCCGTCTGTCAGAACGGTCGCGCTGCCAGAGCCGTAGTGTCCCGGTGCTCCGTCCGTAAAGGTGCCGGTAGCTAGAACGGTGCCGAACCCTTCCCCAAGTTCCTCCTGGCCGACCGTAGCAATGAAGAGGGGGGAGATCAAGTACCACGCAAAGATTGCGAGGACTACCAGAACCACGGCGGTTATTACCAACGCGCGTCGGGAAAGTTCCACGCTTCTGGAGGTGACCGCTTCACATAAGACCGTATCCCAAAATCAGACCCAAATGTGGCACCGACCCGGCACGCCAAGTAAGCTTCTTAAGCCGGAGGGCCTCATGGTCAGCAGCACCGACCGAGGCGATGAAGTGGGTGAGGTAATGAGTGGAGGGTTGACGACCCCGAAACTGATGTTTGCTGGCTCTCCAGAGGAGGTTTCGCAGAGGGCGAAGGAAAGCCTGGGTCACGCCCGGGAGGTTCTGAAAGGAATCCTCACAGTCGAGGGTCCGAGGACAGTGGAGAACACCTTGGTCCCCTTCAATGAACTGCAGTTGGACTACTTTGAGGTATCCAACCAGGGGGACGACCTCTTCAATTTGCACCCGGACAAGGCCATGCGCGGCGCGGGCGAGAAGGTGCACCAAGCGGCCAAGAGTTTCGAGACAGAACTCTCCCTGAACCGAGAGCTGTTCGAGGCCTTCGCCGCCCTCGATGTCGAAGGCGAGGACGAGGAGACGCGCTACGCCGTCTTCAAGATCCTCCGGGACTTCCGACGGGCAGGTGTCGACCGCGACGACGCCACAAGGGCAAAGATCAAGAAGCTCAGGGACGCGATCGTCGCCATAGGCCAGGAATTCGATCGCAGAATCAACGACGACGTGCGTTCGATCAAGATGGAAAATGCTGACGAGCTGGAGGGGTTGCCGAAGGACTTCATTGAGGCGCACCCGCCGGGTGACGATGGCAAGATTACCATCACAACCCAGTACCCCGACCTATTCCCTGTCCTCCGTTACGCGAAGAGAGCTGACGTCAGAAAACGCCTGATGAAGGCCTATATGAATAAAGGCCACCCGGACAACCTCGAGGTGCTTGACAGGCTGCTCTCCAAGCGTCATGAGCTGGCGAGGATCTTGGGTTATGACCACTACGCGGACTTCATCACCGAAGACAAGATGATAGGTTCCAGCGCTGCCGCCGCAGAGTTCATCGAGAGGGTCACGCTGGCGGCTGACGGGCCTGCACATTCGGACCACGATGCCCTCCTGGCAAGGAAGAGGAAGGACGAGCCCGGTGCGGTAGAAGTCAACGTCTGGGACCGGTTCTACTACCCAGAGGTCATTAAGGCGGAGGAGTACGGCTTCGACGCGCGCGAAGCCCGGTACTACTTCCAGTTTGGGAAGGTCCTCGAAGGTCTTCTTGGTATCACTGGCGAACTCTACGGCCTCCGATACGAGCGCGCTGACGAGAGCCGCATCTGGCACGAGTCTGTCTTGACGTACGACGTATACGAGGGGGATTCACAGATCGGCAGGTTCTACCTCGACCTGTACCCGAGGGAGGGGAAGTTCAGCCATGCCGCTTCCGCCACTGTCGTCCGTGGGGTCGGCGGCATTCAGTTGCCCCAAGGCGTCCTGATGTGCAACTTCCCAGATCCCAGCAAGGGTCCAGCCCTCATGGAACACACCCAGGTAATCACCTTCTTCCACGAGTTCGGCCACCTCCTCCACAGCATGCTCTCAGGTCGGGTCAAGTGGGCAAAGAACGCCCCCTCCTTCATGGAGTGGGACTTCATCGAGGTGCCCTCCCAGCTCCTTGAGGAGTGGGGCCGGGACCCCGAGGTGTTGCAGGGCTTCGCCACCCACTACAAGACGGGAGAGCCGATCCCGTCAGAGCTGGTCCAGCGTATGAAGAAGGCCGAGGCCGTCTCGCGGGGGCTCAATGTCCGCCGACAGATGTACCTGGCTGCCCTGTCGCTCAACTACTACAATCGCGATGCCACCAAGGTGGACACTTCCGCCATGGCCAAGCAGCTGCACCAGAGGTACGACCTCCTCCCGTGGTTTGAGGACACCTACTTCCAGTGCGGCTTCGGCCACCTTAACAGCTATTCAGCCATCTACTACACCTACATGTGGTCCCTGGTTATCGCGAAGGACCTGTTCAGTGTCTTCCTTGAGCAGCCGTCCCTGACGGAGAAACCTGAAGCACTGAGGTACAGACGGACGATTCTCGAGCAGGGAAGCAACAAGCCAGCCGCTGAACTGGTGTCGGATTTCCTCGGAAGGGAGCAGGGATTTGACGCGTTCCAGGCTTGGTTGGACGAGGGAACTGGCTGAGTCCCTTCCTACTGGTGCTTCCCACAATACTCGCAGACCTCGCCCGACACCTCACGGAAGCAGAACCAGCAGTGACCTCGTAGCCTGCGGTCGGTACCCCAGGCAATGGCGGTGGAGAAAAAGAGGAAAGGCAGGGCGGCGAGGCAGACAAACCAGCCCACCTTGGGCCCCCACGAGAGACGTCCGTCCACCCCGAAGAAGCTGCCAGTGTCGGCGACCGCAGGGAACAGCACGGCGGTTAGGATAACCATGGCGGCGACCGCGATCAGAGCAGCAGCCTGTGCCACCGTGGGCAGGCCCCGACCACGAGGCCCGATGACCCGACGACTCAGGAGTGCGTACAGGGAGAGTGCCAGGGTCCCTCCCCATAGAGCAAGCAGTAGAATTGCTGTATCGTCATAGGCCGCGAACTCAGGGTACTCCACGACAAAGTCCCACCACGGCAACACGGTGGATCGTCGAAAGACGGTGCCTGGAAGGGCGGCGAAGTCCCAATCCTCTGCGGACCAGAGTCCAAAGTCGACGCCGGAACTCGATGCGTAGCCGGGCCTCGTGGTGTCCAAGACAACACCCCACCACGGAGTGAGGGAGGCTAAGACCACGAGGATCAGTGCCACGAGGACCAGGCCAGGCTCAAGAGGGTCCCAACCAATGCGGCCTCGTATTCCACCCCGGGACGGGAGCGTAGCCCGTGACTCTTTCTCAGGTACTCGGGTACCTGGCTCGTCACCGGCCGAATCTTCGACGTCCACCTGCCAAACCTAGAGAAGACTCCCTAATCAAGATTCCTGCACGGGCACGATAGCGCCTCTGTACCCTCACGCGAAGAATTCCTGGACCACCCTACCCTTATATTTCGCCCGACCGATCGGTTGCCTGGTTGACCATGGCCTCCTTCGAGACCCTGGAGGGGCGGATGGGGAAGGACATTCGGGAGTTGCACAACTTCTTGTGGATGCCCGGGTGGGATGGAGACTCCGAACAGCTTCGCGCTGACCTGTGGGAGGAATCGCAGGCACTGGACGACCTCCTGGGGGCCGAGGGGAAGCTCCAGCGTAATGTGAAGCCCCTCCTGGAGAGGTGGAAGGAAATGCAGGAGGGCGCCGCCCTCTTCGAGCTCCTACATCACATCTACTTCCTGACCGCGGCGACGGAACACCAACGTCGAGGGGACCATCGGCGGGCTGCAGAGAATGCTCTGCGGGTGGCGGAGAGCGTCAGCATAGGCATCTGTGGGAGTGCGGACTGCTTTCCCCTCGTTGAAGCGTGGGAGGCGGGGCAGATCGACTTCGACACCTACACGACGCGTCTGGCCCAGGCCCTGGATGACAAGGACGTCCCCGGAGCCGCGGAGTTCCGTTTCTCTCTCATGGCAGCAGAGAAGCTGGGCAATGATTGGGACGAGAACGCCTCGCCGGAGTCCCAGTCCCTTTGCGCCCGCTCCGTAATCGGCAATGCGGCTTGGTCCGCCGTCGCCGGAGTCGACCTGCGGAAGAAACTCGGTAGGGCGCCTAAGGTCCCGTACAAGGACTTACCAGAACTCATCCTGCGCGCTTATGATCGTCTGTAGAGAAGCCCAAGCACGGCGACGGGAGGCGATTCGGCCCAAGCTTATTAAGCGAGTGTTGGGTAGATTTTTAGGCTTTCCGGGACTCCCACTCCAAAGCGGGAGGTTGGCGCGTGACGGACCCAGAAACCGATAGTTATAGCACCTGCTCGACGTTCGACTCGGGGCGCGGCAAGGCTGCGTTCTACCGCTTGCCCAAGCTCGAGGAAGAGGGCGTTGCGGAGGTCTCACGTTTGCCGCGCTCCCTTCTGGTGCTCTTGGAGTCCATGCTCCGCCACGAGGACGGCTTCGAAGTCACCGCTGAGCACATCGAAACTCTCGCGCGCTGGAACCCGCGCCACCCAGGGGATCGGGAGATCCCATTCAAACCCGCCCGGGTTCTCCTTCAGGACTTCACGGGCGTGCCTAGTCTAGTCGACCTGGCCGCCATGAGATCTGCTATGGCGCGGATGGGTGGAGAACCGGGCCTGATCCAGCCCCATGTGCCAGTGGACCTGGTGATAGACCACTCCATTCAAGTAGACCGCTTCGGGACCCCGGAGGCCCTTAGGCTGAACTCAGAGATCGAGTTCCACCGCAACCGTGAGCGTTACGAGTTCCTGCACTGGGGACAGAACGCCTTACGCGATTTCCGAGTGGTCCCTCCCTCCACGGGTATCGTTCACCAAGTGAACTTGGAGTATCTGGCCCCTGTAGTTACCCTGCGGGCGGAGGATGCTGGACAGGTAGCCCTCCCGGACAGCCTTGTAGGCACGGACTCCCACACCCCCATGGTAAACGGTCTCGGCGTGCTGGGTTGGGGTGTAGGGGGCATCGAGGCTGAGGCAGCCATATTGGGGCTACCGCTGTACATCCTCACGCCAGAGGTCATCGGCTTCGAGCTCTACGGTGAGCTCGCCCAAGGCGCCACCGCCACGGATCTGGTCCTGACCGCCACGGAGATGCTCCGCAAGAAGGGTGTGGTAGGCAAGTTCGTGGAGTACTTCGGTGACGGTCTCCCCAGCCTGAGTGTTCCAGACCGCGCCACCATGAGCAATATGTCCCCGGAACAGGGGGCGACAATAGGATACTTCCCCATCGACGAGATGACCCTCGACTACCTGCGGCTCACTGGCAGGAGCGAGGACCAGGTCGACCTCGTTGAACGGTACGCAAAGGAACAGGGCCTCTTCCGCACCGAGAACTCCCCGAATCCGGAATTCACCCAAACCGTAAGCCTCGACCTCGGGACCGTGGAGCCAAGCCTAGCGGGGCCGAAGCGCCCCCACGACCGCATCGCCCTTCCCGAAATGAAAGAAGCTTTCCGCCGCGCCCTCAAGGCCCCAACGGCCGCCCAGGGATTCGCCTTGAAAGAGGAGGAGATGGGGCGCGTTGCTCACGTAACATACAACGGTGCCCGCCACACGCTAGGTCACGGCGCTCTCGTCATCGCTGCCATCACGAGCTGCACCAACACCTCCAACCCCTCGGTGATGTTAGGAGCGGGACTCCTGGCGAAGAAGGCCGCGGATAGAGGGCTTCGTGTTCCTCCCTACGTCAAGACGAGTCTCGCCCCCGGGTCGCGCGTGGTGACCAACTACCTGGAGAAGGCTGGCCTACTCCCCCATCTCGAGCAACTGGGATTCTACCTGGTTGGCTACGGATGCACAACCTGCATTGGCAACAGTGGCCCTCTACCCCCAGAGGTCGAGAGAGCCGTGACGGAGGGCGACTTGGTGGCCTCGGCGGTCCTCAGCGGCAACCGGAATTTCGAGGGAAGGATTCACCCTCTCGTTAAGGCGAGCTACCTGGCATCACCGGCCCTAGTGGTCGCCTACGCCTTGGCGGGCTCCACGGATATTGACCTGACTAGTGATCCCTTGGGAACGGACCTGAACGGCAATCATGTCTTCTTGAAGGACATCTGGCCGACCCAGGATGAGATTCGTCAAGCGGTGGGAGAGGCGGTCACGCCGGAACAGTTCAGGGACCGCTACAAGGACGTCTTCAGGGGCAACGAGACGTGGAACTCCATCGAGGGAACCAAGGAGCTCGTCTACCCTTGGGATCCGGCATCTACATACATCAGAGAACCTCCTTTTTTCCGGGAACTCACGTCGGATCTACCACCTGTTCAGGAGATCCGAGGGGCGCGGGTGTTGGTCATGGTGGGGGATTCAGTGACCACAGATCACATCTCACCAGCAGGGGCAATTCCCGTTGATAGCCCTGCTGGACAGTTCCTAATAGGGAAAGGGATTGAGCAAGAGGACTTCAACTCCTACGGCTCACGGCGCGGGAACGACGAAGTCATGGTCCGAGGCACCTTCGCGAACATCCGATTGAAGAACCTCCTGGTCCCCGGAACCGAGGGGGGCGTAACACTTCACCTACCCAGCGGCGAGAAGATGACCGTCTTTGAGGCTGCCCAGCGCTACAAGGGCGAGGGGACACCCCTCATAGTTCTCGCCGGAAAGGAGTACGGCTCTGGGAGTTCCCGAGATTGGGCGGCGAAGGGCGTCCGCCTCCTGGGCGTTCGTGCCGTTCTCGCGGAGAGCTTCGAACGGATCCATCGGAGCAACCTGGTAGGCATGGGCGTCCTGCCTCTACAGTTCAGGGAAGGGGAGGGGGCGACGGCCCTTGGCCTGAAGGGGGACGAGGTCTTCAATATTCGAGGAATTGGAGAAGACCTCTCGCCTGGTCGGAGCCTGACGGTGACTGCGCGTTCGGCTTCGGGGCAATCCAAGACCTTCTCTGCCCTTGCACGCCTCGACTCCCCAGTGGAGGTCCAGTACTACCGGAACGGGGGGATTCTCCACACGGTGCTTCGGGCTCTACTGAAGGGAGCTTAGGAATCCCTCTCCTCGCACGTGTCCCGAGTGGATTGCCTGCCCTCCGCCTAGGCTGGCGGCGGAGCCATCTCCATCCCAGGTGATCCTGGTAGCTCGTCTGGCAGCGTGAAGAACGCGACGACCAGAAGGATGTTAGCTACGAATACCAGGAAGATGCCGACGATGACAATGACCAGGACTGCTCCGAGGAGGTAGAGGAGACCAGCGGTGCCGAACAAGGTCACTTGGGTGTGAGCCGCTGAAGAATCCAGCGCTCTTCTCCAGAAGATGGCCCCTATAAGGGAGAAGACCCACGTGACTGCGAGACCGATGAGGACGACAGCCGAGGCGTAGTAGGCAAAGGGATCGAGCGGGCTGACCCCGATGTCGAATATCCCCAGACCTATCAAGGGGAGGAAGATGAACATCAGCCCAACAACCGCACCTACGATGACCAGTATGACGGCGTACAAAGAGTTGTCCCAGATCGAGCGGTCCCTCGTGACATCAGACATGTACTTCATCGCGACGAGAATCAGGATGTAGCCGACTATGCTCACGAACGGAATGAAGAGCAGAATGGCTCCAATTCCACCAAGCATCTTAGCGTCGCGTATGGTAGGCATGGGGGGGAATGCCCCTCCTATTCAAAGGCTTTTCTGTGTCCTCAGCCCTTGGAGCCGAGTCCGTCGGAACTGTGAGGTCCTCAGATGGCTAGCTTCCCCTCCATCACGAGCGTCTTGCCGTCAATCTCGAGAGTCGCGTTACCCAGAGTCCCCTGGAAGCCCCAGTCGCTCTCGTTCTTCCCGCCAAGCTCACGATTGTCTCCGATGAACAGGCTCACGGCCCCTTGAGAAATCTCATTGGACAGAAAGCCCGTCTCCGCCTGGGGGTTCAGACCGATCCCCAATCCCCCCAGCCTGTCTTTGTCTCCGCTGGCGCCCTCGTAGAGGGCCTTCAAGGCCTTCGCGTGTTCCCCGGCAGAGATCTCCGCGAGCCTGCCGTTGTCGAAGACCCACTTCATGTCCTTTATGAGCACCCCGACCTGAGGGACTGGGATGTCGAAGATGACGGTACCATCGGCACTGTCCTCCATTACCGAGACATCTATGGTACCCGCCGGTAGTCCAACTCCGAGGGATCCCCGTTCGATGTCGGCCTTGTCCAGGATGCCATCGGAGATCTGTGGCGTCCTACCCCCAAGGCGGAAGGTGAGGTCCGTCCCGTTGGGTGCAGTCACCCTGACGGTGCCCTTCCCACTCAACGACGGCTCAAGCCTCGCTCCGGCCTCAGAGAGCTGCGCAGGGCTCACGGCCATGGAAGCTTCCACCATCGCCTTCCAAGCGTCGTAATCAAACCCGTAGGTCCGTGCCCGTTGGGGAGTCACCTGGCCGATGGCCAGACCAGCAGACAGATGCTTCATCTTCAGACTCTTGTCCCAGTGAGCCTTCTCGCCCTCAAACAGGGCCGAGAACTTGCTCTCAGGAACCTCCTTCATCCGGGAGGGGTCCTCAGGGCCTCCCAACCAGATGTAGTACTTCACGTAGTCAGCCAGGCCGAGACAGTGGGCGGATGTGGTGGCGAGACTCTTCTCGGAGAGAACGTCCATGTGCCCATAGAAGACCTCATCGGTGTCCAACACGGTTAGCGGGTCTGCATCCTGTCGGTAGCACTCCATGGAGATGGCGTTCGCCAAGGTGATCGTGTGAGGGTAGGTTGTGATGATCACGACATCCCCCTTTCCAATGCCAAGGCACTCCTTCACGACTCGAGATGCTATGCTCTCCTCCATTGATGTCACACGCAATCCTCCAAGGGCCCATCTCTCGGCCGGGCATGAAGGTAACGCTTCTGAGAGAGTTCATACGGAAAGTCGGCCTGACCGGTCCGACGCCAGGGAGGGGCGCATCTAAGTGACCAAGGCCCCGACGTGGGGAGGAGGTGATCAGAGTGATCTGGTTGCAGAGCGGAAACGTAAAGGAGGGTCGAATGGAGGACTTCCAGTAGTGGGTGAAGAAGAACGAGAAGGCACTGGAGGATCATGCGCCTCTGAGCTGGAGGTATCGCGGGACCTACGCCTACGTCCTTGGATTTGGCCGCTTCCACTTGGCCCGGTTCTCGGAATCTTAGCAGTACATGTGTTTCGACGCGTTGCGTAAGCACGACGAGGCCTGGATTCGCCTCAACGAGGAAGCCGGGCAGGTCTTCACCTCGGATCCAGGAGAGGCCGTACTGCTGCGAGAGATAGGGGACGCTCGCACCAGAGAGAAAAAGTTGGGAAGTTCATCTGGCTCCTTACTCCCCCTTACCGCCGGGACCTTCACCGCGAGATAGCCGCTCGGCCGATTTGTGGAGCCTTACCTCCGCGTCGGACACGGAATCTGGATGCCTGCCTCCGGCATGCAAACCCATAAGAGCCGGGGCGCCGTAGTCGAGAGGACACAAGGTAGCTCGAGGCGTTCCCAGGACTGGAGGAGCTAGATGCAACCGAAGGGAGAGCCCAAGAAGGAGATGGATGCCTGTGAGAGCGCGCTTCGTCGCCACAAGGATAGGCTTCTGGCGAAGAAGAACGTCGTCGGCGTCGCCATTGGAAAGAAGATCGTCGGCGGTGAGGAGAGGGACGAACTCTGTGTCACTGTCTTCGTCAAGAAGAAGGAACCCCTCACCTCGTTGGATGAGGATGAGACCATACCCGAGACCGTCGATGACGTGAAGACCGACGTAATCGAGACAGGGGAGATCGTCGCCTACTCCAGGACGGTGAGGGTTCGCCCCTGTCCACCCGGCATGTCCATCGGGCATGTGAACGTGACGGCCGGGACCTTTGGCTGCGTCGTGCGGGACGCCGACGGCCGGCAGTTGATCCTCTCAAACAACCACGTCCTCGCGAATAGCAACGACGCCAGCCCGGGAGACATGATTCTACAGCCTGGTGCGTTCGATGGTGGTACCCGGGACGACACCATCGCTTCTCTATTGAGATTCGTCCCGCTGGCCTTTGAGAACGGACCCAGCACGTGTCCCATCGCCCAGATGATTGCCGGAGGCTTGAACTACATATCACGGCACCTAGGAAGGAGGAGTAGGTTCGCCCCAGTGGTGCCCTCCGCATCGCCCAACCTGGTGGACGCGGCCCTGGGACTTCCCTCCGACGCAGCGGACATCAAACCGGAGATTATCGACCTCGGTGCACCCGTGAACACGGAAGTCGCCGCCATCGGCATGGAGGTCACGAAATCCGGAAGAACTACCGGAACCACCGTCGGACGGGTCGCCAACCTGAATGCCACTGTGCGGGTCAGCTACGGGGCTGGAAGGACGGCCACCTTCGAGGACCAGGTGATTGTTACTGATGGCCAGTTCTCTGCCCCTGGAGATTCTGGGAGCGCCATCTGTACCGTTGAGAATGGTGAGCCCAAGATTGTCGGTCTGCTCTTCGCCGGTGGTGATACCGTCACCATCGCCAACAGAATCGATGACGTCTTCCGTCTCCTTGAAGTCGCCTTGTGAGTGGAATCGTTAAATAGCCGCTCCTACTCGTTCACGAGTGGCGTCCAACGCTGTCCTGTCCCTACGGGACATCTCGAAATCCTTCGGGCAGTTGAAGGCCGTCGACGCAGTCAGCTTGGACGTTAAGCGTGGCGAACTCTACGGGTTCCTCGGTCCCAACGGCGCTGGAAAGACGACGACCCTCAAGATTATCCTTGGCCTGACCTACCCCGACCACGGACAAGTTCTGATCGATGGAATGGATCTCTCGGCCAGGCCCCACGAGATCAAGAGACTCACTGGATATCTACCTGAAATCGTAGCCTTCTATGAGAACCTGACCGCGCTCCAGAACCTAGATTTCTTCGCAAGTCTGAAGGGCGTAGACAAGGGTGGGCTTCCTGACCTCCTGGAATCTGTGGGCCTAAGGCGGTTTGCCGACAAGAAGGTCAGGACATTCTCGAAGGGAATGATACAGCTCCTGGGCGTGGCTCAAGCGCTCATGGGAAAGCCACAGCTCTTATTACTCGACGAGCCGACGGCGGGGCTTGATCCTAACTGGACTAGGGCGGTCAAGGATCGCATAAGGGAAGCGAACAGCGATGGTGCTACCGTCTTCTTCTCGTCGCATATCCTCAGCGAAGTGCAGGAACTCGCGACCCGCGTGGGAATCCTCAACAAAGGAAAACTCCTTGCTGAGGATACTGTACAGAACCTCGGCACGAGGCTGGCTATCCGGCCTCGCCTCAGGATCTCCTTGGATGTCGACCCCGTAGTAGCAGAGGAGGCGCTGAAGAGCCTAGAAGGCGTGGAGGAGACGCGAACCACGGAAACAGAGCTCATAGTCATCTGTGAACCTCGGACCCGACCGAGAGTCCTCTCCCAACTCGAGAAAGCTGGCATCCAGGTAAGCGACTTTCACACTGAGGATCCCTCCCTAGAGGAGGTCTTCCTTCGTTACACAGAGGATTCCAGGAGAGAGGTGTGATGGCACAGACGGCAAAAAGAGGGAAGGGATTCCACCTCGGCTCAGTGTGGGTTGTCGTGAAGAAGGAGTTTCTGGACAACGTGCGGAATCGATGGATCCTCGCCCTGTCGGCCATCTTCATCGTTTTTGCCCTTGTCATGTCCTACTTCGGAGCCACCCAAACTGGCGGTGGGACGGGCTTCCAGGACCTCTTTGAGACTACTCTTGGGATGTTAAGCATAAGCATCTTCCTAGTCCCAATTCTTGGACTCATGCTCAGCTACGGCGCCCTGGTTGGTGAAAGGGAGCGAGGGTCTATCCAGCTGCTACTCTCCATGCCCATTACGCGTCTCGAGACAATACTGGGGAAGTTCATCGGGTTGGCGGCTGTAATCACGGCGTCAATCCTGGCGGGGCTTGGTATCGCTGGGCTTGTGATAATGGGTTCAGTCGGCACTGAAGGGTGGCGGGAATTCCTGACCTTCCTCGGCGGGACGGTGCTTCTCGCTATGTCATTCCTGAGCGTGGGCCTCTTGCTCTCAACCTTCTCGAAGCGCCGCAGTACTGCCGTGGGCCTCGCGGTCTTCATATGGTTCTTGATGGCCGTCATCTTCGACCTCCTTCTGACCGGAATCCATGTCGCCCTGGGCGGCAGCTTCAGCCTGCTCCCTGGCGAGCCCATCACGTTCCCAGACTGGTTCTACGTTGCAGGAATGGCGAATCCTGTCGACGCGTTCAGCTTCTTCGCGACACGAGTCTTCGGCATCACAGGAGTCTTCGGGTACTCCTACGTCATGCCCTCCTTTGTGACGGTGACGACGACCGCCGTCTCGATGCTGCTGTGGGCCGTGATTCCACTGGTCATCACCTCCTGGCACTTTCGGAAACAAGACATCTAAACCGCGACGCCAGAAGAGTAAATAGACAAGGGTTAAAGGAGGCGAGCGGGGTTAATGGCTGAAGTCACCGCCGATGGTGATGGAGGAAGGAGAATGGGCAGAGTGGGAAGAGAGATCATCAAGATGGATATAGGCAAGCTCATCGAAATGCTCAACACAGCGCTGTCAGATGAGTGGCTGGCCTACTATCAATATTGGGTTGGGGCGAAAGTAGTTAGGGGCCCAATGAGGGGAGCTGTGGCCGCCGAGTTGATGGAGCACGCGGCGGACGAGATCAAGCACGCGGGGATGATCGCGGACAGGATCATGCAGCTAGGAGGGACACCGATCCTCGAGCCCAGAGACTGGTACAAGTTTGGCAAGTGCGGCTATGACACGCCCGAAGACCCGTCTGTGACTGCAATTCTGAAGCAGAACGTCGACGGAGAGGAGTGCGCCATCACATACTACAAGGACCTCTACGACAAGGTGGAAAAGGCCGATCCGGTGACGGCACATATGGTCCGGGAGATCCTCGAGGACGAGGTGGAGCACGAGGACGACCTCGAGACCATGCTCGAGGACCTCAAGATGGTAAAGAAGCTCTGATCGATCCGAGCCACCTTGAGCGCGCCCTTAAGGCAGTCCACATGCCTGTGGACCGGGGGGAGAGATCTGAAAATGGACCTAGAGCGGGTTGCTAGCCGGGTCGTGACAGACATCCTTCAGCTCAGCGGAGAGGACATCCTACAGGTGGAGACGTGGGAGCACACGATGCCGCTGGCGAAGGAGATCGTTAAGGAGGCCCGAAGGGCCGGGGCGGACACCACCCTCAGCGTAGAGGCCGACGACATCTGGTTTGACGCCCTGAAGCACCTCCCGGAGAGCTGGTTGAGAGAGCCGTCACTGATCAAGCAGTCCATCAGGCGAACTGTCACGGCATCCGTATACATCACGGGCCCAGCGAACCCCGCGGCCATGAGGGACATTGCTGCTGACAGATGGAGGGCCAACACCGCAGGGGCTGATGCCACCTACGAGCCCTTTGAGGACGAGCCGATCCCTTCCGTGACCATCACCCTTGGGTCGGTTACCGAGGACAGGGCGAAGACCTACGGATTCGACTACGACAGGTGGTATCGCTCCGTCCTCGAGTCTATGACTGCAGACACCACGCGCCTGCGGGAAAGCGGCGTGGCCCTCACCAAGCGTATGGCGGGCGCGAAGGATGGACGGTTGACGACCCCCGGAGGGACGGAGTTCACCTTCCAGCTCCACGGGGCGGACCCCATCATCTTCACCGGTGAGGTGAGGCCAGTCGCGGGCAAGAAGGCTACATTCTTCTCGTCCCTGCCCTCAGGATGCCTGAGCGTTGCCTTGAGACAGGGGAGCGGCGAGGGCAGGATTGTGACGACGCAGGACATACCCCTGGCGGGGGACTTCATCCGAGGGCTGACCTGGGATTTCACCGATGGTCGCATTGAGAAGGTCGATGCCAAGAAGAATCTCGACCTGTTCACCAGGCTCTGGAAGGACAAGAGGGACCGGGGGGCAGCTCAGTTGGGTTACCTGACCGTGGGCCTGAACCCCAGGACTGCCTTTGGGTTCCTGGAGAACGAAATCGTTGAGGGGGCCGTGACCATCGCCATAGGCGAGAACGAGTGGCTGGGAGGCACCAACGAATGCGATTACATCTTCCCAGTGTCCTTCGAGGATGCAACCCTGAGCATCGATGACAATGTCATCGTGGACAAGGGGCGAATCTTGCTCTGAAACGCGCATGAAGGCTGTCTAGTACCAAGTGTATGCAAGCTTGGATGAGAGACCCGAGGGGCCGACGTCTCACTCCTCCGCCTCTTCCTTCTTATTCTCCAGAACGACGTTCTTCACCTTTGGCGGATCGTCCTTCTCGTCCTCGATGTACGTGAGGTATCCGGAGCTGACGTTCAGATGAACGATGCTGACACCCTTCTTCTTCACATCCACCATTGTCTTGTCGCTCTTCCGCTTCATCGTCAGTCAATCTGGCTTCGCCTTAGGGATATTTTAAGGGTGGGAGGCGAGAATCATCCATGAGAAGTTTAGGCACATTGCGCTATCCTTCGCCGGGAGCCTCCGCACCTATTCTCACCGAGGGTTAAGGGATAGCTATTTATAGTAGGGATAACAGATAAATACCCGTTGAGGGGCGAGAAGGAGGAGATGGCTACCACACTCGACAAACTCCAGGAAGCTCTGGAGCGGGCACTGAAGATCGAGTCGCAGGAGGCCAGCGAAGCGGCTCTTACCGTCCTGAACTACTTCGGCTACCACACCGTAATCATCGACAACGCCATCGACCCCGAGGACAGGAAGCTGTTCTACCAGATCCACGACGCTGGCCTTTTGAACACCTTCTGGGAGACAGTGATACTCCCCAGCGGGCGGGCCTGGAGGTCCTTCTACTGGGAGCTGGATGTGCAGGCCATCGAGAGGGCCATCGACAGGAAAGAGGAGAAGAGCGAAGAGGAGGTCTACGACTCCCTTCCTGACGAAATCTGGGTAAGGGTAACACCCTAGGTCACTTTCTTCACTCGGCCAGCACAGCGGAAGACATCTGCGATGATTTCTCATGCGACCGTCTCAGATCGAGGCCCCTCTAAGGCCTCCATGGCTCCCCCATTTGACCTTCTCCCAGGGGAGCGTTAGTCGGCCCATGTGGTCGTTCCGGACGGGGTGTCCAGGCCTCCGCGAAAGATTATATAGGCCCAACTGCTAAGCACGCGTCAGCCCAGGCTGGGCTTCAACAGTCGTGTGGGCAGAGAATGCAGGGTGAACGGAGGAAAGCCGATGAACGGGAAGTCGAAATACAGGGCAGCGACGATCGCGGTCGCCATCGTCCTACTTCTTGGAGGCCTTGGGATCTTGTCCGCCAGCCTGTCGGCGGCACAACCCAAAGTAATCCAAGGCGAAGTCACAGAGGAAGCATCCGGGACTCTACTTGAAGGCGTCGCCGTCACCCTCATCGATGCCCACGGTCAGAGGTCACCGGAGTTAACCCAAACCGGGTCCGATGGCGTCTACACCTTCTCTGGTTCAGCCTCAGGCTTCTACTACATAACGGTCAGTCAGGGAGGCTATTTCGACAACAGGACGAACATCTTCCGCTTCGACGGCACCGCCAACCTCTTCCTCGATATCCAGATGGAAAAGTTGCCGGCGATGACGAACACCCTTGTCGTCCACGTCGAGGACACTGGCGGGTCTCCGGTTACCGACGCCACCGTGGGGGTCTACAACGTCACCGCGGAGCGGGAGCAGCTCCTCAATGAGCTTGTCACCAACATTACCGGCAACGCAACCTTCTCCGTCTGGTCCGGCGATTTCGAACTCCGGGTTTTCAACGGCACCTCAGATATGGAGATTGTGCCCATCAGTGTTCCCCCCACGACTCACATAGTGGTCCTGAACGATGGCATGGAGGTCTTCGGTAGAGCCGTGGATCCAGAGGGACTCTCAGTCACCGATGGTCTCGTTGCCTATCTCTACAACACGGATGGCGTACCCGAACCCAAGAGGCTCCTGGCGGCCAACATCAATAGCAGCCGGTTCACGTTCTACGCCTACCCCGGCAACTTCATCCTCATCGTCGACGCAAACGGCAAAGCAGCCAACATCACACAGATAAGCATCTCCGCCCCGGGCCGGGTCCTTCCCAATCGGGTGCTGATGGAGTCGCCCGAGGAAAGGGTTGACATTCGGATGGAGTACGGGCAGGCCGACTGGAACGAAGTGTACCTCCGTCGGGCTCTAGGCCTAAACCGCGACAGCGGAATCCTGGGCCTTCCGTTCTCCGATCTGCGCCACCTTAGGTTGCAGATTGATGTCGCCCTAGGCGATGGGGACGGAGTCCTCAGCCAGACAGAGATCGATGACTTCAGGGATTGGCTCTTAGAGATCGGACCTAAGTTCGTCGACACTCAGGGCCTCTTCAGTACCAGCAGTCAGTTCTACCGATCCGACCTCATCAATGGGACCACAGACTTCAACGTGAGCGTTGACCTCTCCGGTACAGGACCGGCCAGTATCACGGGCCACACCAACTACACCGTCGTTGGTTCCTCCATCGAGCCCGGCGAGGCGGAGTACTTCGTAAACCTGACCGGCAGCCACGACACCTCCGAGACCGTCTACATCAACCATACCTTCACAGTGGCCGTGGTCCCGGGCTACGAGAGGACCTTAACCGAAACGACGGGCAGCGTTGATATAAGCGGATTCACATCAATCCTGGTCGATCCACTACTCGATGTGGGCACCTTTGAGGCCGTGATCACACTGGAGCCCTCCCTCAACGGAACTGCCAGGGTCCAGGTGACTGGACCAGGGGGGAGGTTCACAGAGCTCAACGTCAGTTTCGACAACTACACAGTCGTGATTCCGACAGATGAGAACATAACATTCAGTGCGGAGGAGTCCACAGATCCAAACACACCCGACGGGATGGTGAGTCCCGATTCCAACTTCACTTGGGTGTTCGAGAACGTGTCCAGGGTGGAGACGGCCTACGGTATTGCGCCCAAGGTGACCTTCTCCGTCATGGGTAACTACACCGGAAACCTGACCATAATTGAAACAGGCGGAAATCAGACCTACAGGAACTTCACCGTCTTCGTGGACGGCCGGACGCCCGAGGCCATCATTGAGAACAACGTGACGGGCCTCGGCATAAACGCGAACAATCAGAACATCACAATACCGGAGGGTAGTGCCGTGACCTTCTTCGGTGGTAACTCCACCGACTCCATCCACACCGAGATGGAGGGAGAGGTCACAGAGTGGCGTTGGGACTTGGACGGCGACGGAGAGGTGGACACCACGGGAGAGACCGTGGAGTGGACCTACTCCGATCCAGGCAGCTTCACCGTCAACCTGACCGCTATTGACCTTGCGGGCCACGAGAGCCTCAACGCGACGATGAGTGTGTTCGTGGAAGACAAGACGCCCCCGGAGGTGGTCTTCGTCATCCGTGATGAAGACGGCACGGAGGCGGTGAGCATCATCGAGGGTCAACTCTACACCTTCGACGCTTCAGACACCACCGACAATCTCGACAAGTTAGAGGACCTAACCTTCGAGTGGACCTTCGGCGATGGTGGCGAGGCCAGCGGCTCCTACAACGTGACTCACTCATACGAGGAGTTCGGCGTCTACAACCCCATACTGAACGTTACTGACCGCGCCGGTAACGTCGGTAATTCCACCCGCGAACTGGTGGTGGAGGTTGACGCTCCCACCAGGCCCGACCTGGAGATAGAGGCCGGCAGCCTCGTTGTCGAGCCCAGGAACCCCGAGGAGTCCAGCATCTTCGGTACAGTGACCGTTACGATCCGCCTTAATGTCACGAACAAGGAGGACAGGGCTAGGGCAGAGGATCTTCGCGTGGAGTTCTGGGCCTTCAGGTTTGGGGGGGTGCCTGGGACACCCACGTCTCCCCCGTTCAAGCTACTAGATGAGAACGGTGTCGAGGTCACAACTCAGGCCATAGACCCTGGTCAGACACGCACTATCGAATTCACGTGGGTGACGGGCCCGCAGGGCAACTACACCCTGAGGGTCAATGTCACAGACGTTCGTGAACCAGACATATTCATCGGATCGAGGAACTCGGCGGAGACCCAGATCGACGTCCGTCAAGCCTTCTGGGTGACCCCGGCCATCATAGCGGCGGCCGTGGGAGTGGTTGGCGGTATCCCCACATTCATCTACCTGCGGCGCCGATTCAGAGGAAGGCTCCGGGAGCGGATCACCAGGAAGTAGCCTACATCTCCTCCAAGGGCCTGATGGCCAGGCACTGAAGGGCATTGGCCAGGACGTTCTTGAACGCTTCCACCAGCGACAGGCGTGCGGAGCGGAGCGGTTCTTCCGCCTGAATCACTGGACAATCTCTATAGAAGAGGTTGAACCTCGTGGCCAGTTCGTATGCGAAGTTTGCCATCTGATGTGGCCGCCTCAGCCTGGCGCACTCCTTCACGGTTCCGGGAAAACGAGCCAGGAGCTTGACTAGAGCCTCCTCCTGCGGGTGCTCCAACAGCCTCGGGTCTCCACTCTCGAATCCACCGGACTTCCGGAGAATCCCTGAGGCCCTAGCGTACGAATACTGCAGGAAGGGCGCAGTCTGGCCCTCGAGGCTTAGGGCTTCCTTCCATCTAAACTCGATGCGTTTCTCCGCCTGGACCTTCACGATGTTATACCTTAGCGCACCCAAGCCCACCGCCTCTGCTATCTCCCGCATCCTCTTCTCCGAGAGGTCGTCTCTGCGGGCTCGCACTTCCTCGAAGGCCCTCTCCTCCGCTTCGTCCATGAGGTCATCGAGGTTCACCACCCTACCTCTCCGCGTGGAGAGCTTGCCCTCGGGAAGGGCCACGAAGGCGTAAAAGACGGACTCCACATCCCTCTCCACGCCGAGAAGCTTCAGCGCCACAGAGAGCTGCCTGAATTCGAGCCTGTGGTCCTCCCCCAGGACGTTGATCGCGTCATCGCTCCTGCTGAACTTATCGAGGTGGTAGGCGAGGTCCCGGGTTGGGTAGAGGGTCGTTCCGTCCTTTCTAGTGATGAACCACCTCGAGTCTCTTCCAGGGATGCCAAGGGGTTCCATATCGATGTAGAGGGCTCCGTCCTCCTCCTGCGTCCTACCGCTCGCCCGGAGACGCTCTACAATCTGTCGAGCGCTGTCATCCATTATGGTCTGGTCTTCCCAGAACAGGTGGTCGAACTCAACCGAGAGGCGAGAAAGGGTTTCCATGAACCCGTTCATCATCTCCTCGCACACCTGGCGCACGCGAGCTTGAAGCTCTCGGTCGCCCCCCTCGAAGGATCGGACGATATCATCAATACCTGCGGTCACGGCAGGGTCATCCATCATGGCGGATGCCTTCCTGTAGTACCTCACCAAACGGTGGTCCGCCTTGTCCCTCTCCGGAGGTTCGAGCTCCTCCTCCCTCAGATTCTCGTAACCCCAGACCAGGGTCAAAACCTGCTTACCGACATCGTTGACGAGGAACTCGCGGGTCACGTCATAGCCAGCCCAGTCGAGGAGCCTTGCCAAGGTGTCTCCGATAATCGAATTCCTCGCCCTCCCGACGTGGATGGGGCCCGTCGGGTTGATGCTCGAGTGTTCAACGATGACCCTTCTGCCGAGACGCTCCGTTCTCCCGTATCCCTCACCCTCTTCCAGGATTGATCTTACGGTTCGATCCACAAAGGCCGGATAGTGGAGGAAGGAGTTGACGTAGCCGGCCTTCGCCTCGTGTCGGGCGATGAGGACGCCGGACTCCATGGCAGTGGCCAGGTCCTGCGCCACCTCGGTCGGGGTCACCCCCATCTCCTTGGCGTACGCGTGCACGGGAAAACCAACATCCCCGAGTCCTTCGGGTGGTATCTGGAGGGTTAGCCCCAGGTGGGAATACCCTAGTGCGCTTTCCGCCTTCCTCCTGAGATTGGAGAGTTCATCCAAGACCTCCTGCCAAGGATCGATTACCATCAGCTCACCCGGTACCTCAGGATTCCTCCCAGACCTCCGAAGGCCCTCCAGAAGAGGCTCCCCTCCTCAGAGTCCTCCGAGATGAACTCCACCTTCGTCCCTAACCTCTCGGCCGCCTCGTGAAGCTCTTCAACCATGTCGGCAACAGCCTCTACAGCCAGGTCCCCACCACACTCTGGACAGGCCCCCGGTTCCTGAGAGGAGGTCGTCACCTCCCCCTCATACCCGCAGTTGGGGCAGCTGACTTGCATCCTCTGCTTCCTGAGAGCTTCGGAGATCAAGAGGGTGTCCAAGGCTCCCATCTCCAGGGCCCTCCTCACCTCGTCCTCGCCGTAGGCTGCCAGCCCGCCGTCGGGTCGCTTCACCTCCTCCAGGAAGGACTGGACCGTCCGCTTCTCCCTCATGAGGTCGAGATCCGCCAAGGTCTCCTTCGCCTTCTCCATCAGCTCACGAAGGCCGGACTCGTCGGCGTAGCCGGTGTCAAAGGTCTCGATGACTGCCTTCTTCAGCTCGTGGTGAAGGTACTCCTTCTCGACGAAGAAGTCCTTGGTGTATCCGGGCCCCCCCACCAGAATGCCCTTGAGGTCGTCCATGTCCAGGTACGCCTCCGTCATGAGGTTGCCCACCTTGACGAAGAACTCGTGGGCGGCCTGCTCGATTAGGCGCTCAAAGCGTCGGGCAGACTGACCCCCTTTGCTGTGCTTGCTGGGCACAAGGCTCTGGAGGTTCTTTATCACCTCGATGCGCTTGCCCCTCAGAAGGCCCAAAGTCGCCTCGGAACGATCTATCACCACCAAGCCGTAGACATCCTTCTCCCTCAGCATCTCCCGAAGGGGCTCGGTGTAGAAGGTGGAGTCGCACCTGTAGAGGAAAGTCTGAACGGCCTCGGGGGGCTCCACCACATGGGACACCATCACGGTCTGGTCTGCTCCCGATTGGCGATGGCCCACGAAGATGGCGAGGCCATGATTGGGCACCTGCTTGTAGGCCTTGAGTCGGGCCATGATGGACTCGATAGCGGACATCACGTTCTTCCTAGTGGACTTGCTCTTGATGTTGCTCGACTGGCTCAGCTCGTTCCGGAGGTAACCGGTGACCTCGGAGATCTGCTTTCCCGGGGGGACGTAGAGGGTCACCAGTTCAGTCCCTCTGCCTTCGGCTCCCTCGATCTCTTCGAGCTTCCTCTTGAAGAGGTACCTTTCCTTGGCTCGGTCTTCTGCCACCATACCTTTTAATCTCCAAACGCTCTAGCGGCTAAAGACATTATCATGCCCAAGGAGAGGGTGGTCGTTTCCCTGGGCGGTTCCGTGTTGGTTCCTGGTGAACGCGACCCCCAGTACATAAAGTCCCTGGCGAAAGCATTGTTAGAGGTCTCGCGAAGCTACCAGGTCTTCGTGGTCACGGGCGGCGGTCGCCTTGCCCGCTACTACATCGAAACTGGAAGGGCCCTTGGAATGGATGAAAGGGGCTTGGATGAGCTGGGTATCGCCATCACCCGACTGAACGCCCGCCTCATCATCCATGCTGTGGGGTCCAAGGCATCTCCTAAGGTGCCGAGGGACTACGAGGAGGCGAGCAGGTTGGCCGAGACATACGACATCGTCGTGATGGGTGGCCAGCGGGTTTCCATAACCACGGATTCGGTGGCTGCGGAGCTCGCGGAGGCCGTTGGCGCATCCCGCCTCGTCAACGCCACCATTGTGGACGGCGTCTACACAGCGGACCCGCGGGAGAATCCCGAGGCGTCCAGAATCAATATCCTGAGCTACGACGACCTCATCCGCCTGACTGGCGAGCCGACGGGGATGGCCGGTCCTTCCATGGTCTTCGATGCTTACGCGGCCCGCCTGGTCAGGGAGAGCCGTATACCTGTGAGCGTCGTCCAGGGACGCGACCTGGAATCCCTGAAGGCCGCCATCAGGGGCCAGGATTTTGTAGGGACCCTCATCGGTGATGATCATTGACCCTCAGGGCCTTCATAGCCGTCGACTTCGAGGCCAGGCCGGCGCTTCTGGGCTTCCTGAGGGAGCTCACATCCTGCGGGGCCAGGCTCCGCGTCGTACCCCCTGAAAACCTCCACATCACCCTGAAGTTCCTCGGCAACACGGAAGAGGGAATGGTCCAACATGTGGTGGATGCCCTTGAACAGTCCACCGAGGGAGTCTCCGCCTTCACCGTATCTCTCACGGGCACGGGGGCCTTCCCCAACCAGAAGTCACCGAGGGTCGTATGGGTCGGAGTCAGAGACGGAGATCCATTGGTGACGGTGGCCCGGAGGCTCGAGGAGCGACTCCAGGGTCTCGGCTTCCCCCGAGAGAAGCGGCGGTTCTCTCCCCACTTGACAGTGGCCAGGGTTAAGGGACGCCAGGGAAAGGAGGACCTCAGTCGAGTCATGAGTGAGTACAGAGACACTGAGTTCGGCTCTCAAGACGTCGAAGCGGTCGTGCTGAAGAAGAGTGAACTCCGCCCCACAGGAGCTGTGTACAGCGAAGTAGCCTTGGTGAGGCTGGCGTAGGTCACTTCTCCTCGGCGAAGAGCAGAAGGTTGTCCCAGGCTATGTCGTGCTTGAGGCGATTCTTCCGCAGGAACTGGCTCAGGGCTTCCGCGACCCGGGGGACCTCGAGACCCTTGGTCCGGCTGTAGATGTAGAACTCGACCCTATCGCTTATGGGGAAGATGAGGCGCATCGTCCCTTCGCGGTTGAATCCCTCAGGCTTCCGATCCTTCCTGAGGTCTCGCAGGTTCTCCTCTAGGATGATCTCCATGAACTCGGGATCGTCGCGAGTCTGTCCGGACTCTTCCAGGAAGAGGCTGAAGAGTTCCCTGTATACCGGCTCGAGGTTCACGAAGCGTACCTTTCGGTCGAAGATGAAGTGCCCGCTCCTCGCCCGCATCCCTCCGAAATCGAGGCCCCTATAAATAAGGTGATTAGCTCGAGTCGTTCCCCCGGGGAACGAGCCCCTTGGTAGCGGGGGCAAGGATTCATTTAGGGCCTCCGCCGGTAAGGGTAGACCGTGATTTCCGTCTTGGTCATCGCAGGCAGTGACTCGGGGGGAGGTGCAGGCATCCAGGCGGACATCAAGGCAATTACCTCCATAGGGGTCCACGCCTGTACAGCCATTACCTGTGTTACCGCTCAGAACACCCTGGGCGTCGTGTCAACGTACCCCGTTCCCGTCGACGTCCTGAGGGATCAGGTAAGGGCGATACTAGACGATATCGACGTCAAGGCTGTCAAGACCGGCATGCTGTACTCTGCGGAGATCGTTGACACCGTCTCAAAGGAACTCAGGTCCGTCCGGCTACCGATCGTTGTGGACCCGGTGATGGTAGCCACGGCTGGTTCAACCCTGCACGAGTCCGGCTTCTTGGAGGCTCTGAGGGAACACCTCCTTCCCCTCACCACCCTCGTCACTCCCAACCTGGACGAGGCTTCCGCCCTCAGCGGAATGGAAATCGAGGGGGTGGAGGACATGGAGCGGGCCGCCGAAACCATTGCGGAACTGGGCCCCAGGGCCGTCTTGGTGAAGGGTGGGCATCTGAAGGAAGGGCTGGTGGACCTGCTCTTCGACGGAGAAGAGTTCCGTCTATTCACGGGGTACCGCTACCCCAAAGAACTGCACGGCAGTGGATGCGCTTACGCCTCAACGATCGCCGGCTACCTCGCGAAGAATGTCGATCTGGCTGAGAGCGTCGCGCGGGCGAGAAGCAAGATCGCGGCCGGCTTCAGCACCTCGTATGCCGTTGGCAAGGGGTTCGAAGTCATCAACTCAGGATACCACGAGGATAGGTGGGGAATTTGGAGGGATCTCCGGGAGGCGCTGGATGACCTCGTCGAACTCCTCCCCCTGGACCTTGTTCCAGAGGTTGGAGTGAACATCGGCTACGCCTTGCCTGGAGCCCAGGGCCCGGATGACGTATGCGCCATCGAGGGCAGGATTATAAAACGAGGGAAGCGTGCCGTGGCGAGCGGCCCGCCAGCTTTCGACACCTCGCGGCACGTCGCGCGGATCATCCTCACAGCCATGAGAGCCGACCCCGCTATGCGGTGCGCCATGAACGTGAGGTACAGTGAAGAGCTCGTGAAGCGCTCCAGGGATGCTGGTATGGAGGTGGGTTCCTTCGACAGGTCTGCGGAACCTCATGGGGCGTCGACCATGGAATGGGGGACTCAGGAAGCAATTCGGAGTTTGGGAGAGGTCCCTGACATCATCTATGACCTGGGAGGTCCAGGGAAGGTGCCGATGGTCAGAATCTTGGGCAGGACACCGAAGGACGTGCTGGCCAAACTGGCACTGCTGGTGGGCAAAGGATGAGAATCGCAGTCTTCACCGACACCTACCTTCCGACGGTAGACGGCGTCGTCAACTCCATAGTGAATACCAGGCGGGCTCTGGTGAAGATGGGACACGAAATCATGATCGTCGCCCCTGGGGACAGGACCGGGAACGCTCCCGATATGGAGAATGTTCTGTTCTGTAGGTCCCGACAACTGAGGCGATATCCGGGATACCGGTTGGCCCTGCTCCCCACAAAGGGTGAGATGGACTTCATTCGACGAAGAGGGGCGCAACTGATACATTCACACGGAATAGGACCGATGGGCATCAAGGGAATGTGGGCGGCGAGAGAGCTGGGACTACCGATGGTTCTAACCTTCCACACTATGGTGCAGGACGCCATCCCCCACTACACCCCCTGGAGGTCGGACTCCGCCGTTGTGAACAGACTCTTCTCCCTCTACCTACGGAGCTTTCTCCACCGCTGCCAAGCTGTGGTGACACCAACGAGGGCCGTCATGGAGGAGCTCGCGAGAATTGCTCCCCGGATGAAGAGTAGAGCGATCGTGCCCAGCGGGGTTGATGTGGAGACCTTCAGGCCTGATCTCGATGGGGAGTCGATACGAGAGAGATACCGTTGTGAGGATGGGCGATTGATACTCCACGTCGGGAGGATTTCGCCTGAGAAGGACATCGGATTCCTTATCAAGAACTTCCCCGAGCTCAGAGAGATGCTGCCGGGGGCGAAACTGATCATCGTCGGGTCGGGGCCAGCCCTGCCTGAGTGTCGAAGGATGATCGACCGGATGGGACTCGAAGATGACGTCGTCTTGACAGGCTTCGTTCCCGATGAGGAGCTGGCGCTTCACTACGCCGCGGCCGATGCCCTGGCGACCGCATCCAAGTTTGAGACTCAGGGACTCTCCGTCCTCGAGGCCATGGCATGTGGAAAGCCGGTGGCGGCAGTCAACTTCAGAGCCTTCCCAGAGTACATTAGCGACGGGATGAACGGGTTCCTGTTCGAGCCAGGGAACGTGGAGAGCTTCTGTGATGCCGTCGTCGGAGCGGTTCAAGCAGGGCAAGGCCTCCGGAGAAGGGCAAGGGAAACCGCAGAAGGTTTCTCCGTTGAAAGGTGTGCCCAGGGTCTGGTCTCTGTCTACGGGGAGACGCTCGCCTAACGACGATCTATCGTCACGACCGTGACCTCGAAGAAGAGAGTCCTTCCGACGGTCTCCCTGTTGTAGTCAACGGTATAGGTCCCAGCTTCCTGATTCACAGCGATCACCCTGAATCTGCCGTCCTCGTCCTCTGCCCCTACGTTGTCGACATGGCTCTGGTCCAGCAAGTGCCTGACGCTTACGAGACCCAGGCCCCCGTTGGCGGAGGTGTCCACCCCTTCCACCCTCGCCTCCCAGGCATCGTAGGGCTTGACAATCATCCCAGGGTCGGGGATGTGCATGACTGTGACGAAGTTGATCGATAAGCCCGAGACGGTCACGTTCCAACCCCAGAAGGGGTCAACCACCACCAGGCCAGCAGAAGGGTCCGCCTCGAAGCGGCTCTCAAATTCGACCGCATCCATGGTCTCGAACTGGGGGACTTCCTCCGCCAGGGACCTGGTTTCAATCAACTCAGGATCTGAAGGACCGTAACCTTTCTCGGGAGGGACCTCGATGGACCTCGTTTGACCCACCCTCATGCCCACTATTCCCTCCTCGAATCCCGCTATGACCGTGGGAGGGTCGGCTCCCACCTGAACAGTGAAAGGGCTGTATGAGGCCCTGCGCTCGAAGGAGATAGCCTTCGGGTAGGTGGCGTCGTCCTCGGCGACTCCCTTTATGGAGGTATCGAAGACTTTGCCGTTCGAAAAGAGTCCGATATAGTCCACGTCCACGGTGTCACCGTCCTGTACCGTCAACGTCGTGCCTGGGGGGGCCGGCAGGTGCGTGGCCACGATGACTCCTATGAGTACGGCAGAGGCGACCACGATAGCCGCGACGACGTGATAGAGTCGTATTTTGGGCGGCCAGCGAAGGGCTTGTCGCATCCGCCACTTCTACCGCTTAGGCGAGATAAATCTTGTGGTGGGCTGATGTCGTCGTAGTATTCGACTGACGCGCACCTCTTAAATCACTCGTCGCCGATCATCTCGCCATGAAGAAGCGTGTCCTGAGGTGTCCACGGTGTGCATCCACGGACATCCACTATGAGATGGGCATGATGCTGGGTCAGGTCTACCGCTGCAAGTCCTGCGATTACGTTGGGCCCTTCGTCATCGAAGAGGACGTGGAAGAGGGGGAGGACTAGGCGAACATCGTTCCCGCTTCTCGGCCGCCGTCTAGGAACTCCCCGGCGACCTTGGTTCGAGCCTTCAGAAAATCCTCCGTCACGACGTGGTCCCTATCCTCACGAATGGCGAACATCCCGGCCTCTGTGCAGATGGCCTTTATATCGGCCCCGGTCGTTCCTTCGGTCTTCGAGGCCAGCAGTTCATAATCGAGCTTTCCCTGGATGTTCATTCCCCGGGTGTGGATCTTGAAGATCTCGACCCGAGCCCGATGATCGGGCATCGGTATCTCGATGATCCTGTCGAACCGACCAGGCCTCAGCAGCGCGGTGTCAAGGATGTCGGGTCTGTTGGTAGCCGCGACAATCTTCACGTTGGCCAGGGGCTCAAAACCATCCATCTCTGCCAGGAGCTGCATGAGGGTCCGTTGCACCTCCCTGTCACCACTGGTGGCCATTTCCAGCCTCTTCGCTCCGATGGCGTCCAACTCGTCGATGAACACGATGGAGGGCGCCCTATCCTTGCCCAGTTCGAAGAGTTCCCTCACCAATCTCGCCCCCTCGCCGATGTACTTCTGGACAAGTTCCGAGCCTACGAGTCGAATGAAGGTGGCGCTTGTCTTGTTCGAAACGGCCTTCGCCAGGAGGGTTTTCCCAGTCCCGGGGGGTCCCACCAGCAGGATTCCCTTGGGTGGCTCAATACCCACCTTCTTGAACAGCTCCGGCTTTAGAAGAGGATCCTCTACGGCCTCCCTAACCTCCCGGATGGCATCCTCAAGGCCTCCCACGTCTCTGTATGTGAAGGGCGGCCTATCAATGACCTCCGCACCGAGGACGATGGGGTCGTAGGACGAGGGCAGGACTCCCATGACGGCTAGAGTCTGCTTGTTGAGGGCAACTCTTGCGCCCACTACTAGGTCATCCTGGCCGATATAGTCCGCAACGTGAACGATGAAGTCGGGTCCGGTTGAACTCTTGACAATGACCCTACCGTCAGTGAGGACATCACGAACGCTGCCTATGATCAGTGGGGGGGACTTGAGACGATCAAGCTCTGTCCTGAGCCTCTTCAGATCCCTCTGAACCTTGAGGAGCTCGGTCTCGATGAAACGCTTCTCGCCGCGAGCATGCTTCGAGTCCTTGATGAGGCGTTCATTCCTTTCCTCCAGGGAGGCGATCCTTTCCGAAAGCTTACCATAGAACTCCTGGGACTCGTCTTCGTTCAACAGACGTCCTCCTGGGAGAGGTCGCTGGCTGGTATGAACTTAGCAGGCAATATTTATGCGTTCCCCCACAGGCATCAACGACGATAGGACTGGAAACCGCCTTCCGCCGCATCACGTCGGACCACCGTCGGGGCCCTAATCCCTGCGTCAACTACAAATGGGACGATGAGGCTTCCCTCACGGTACCAAGGGAGGAATTACCTCGCCGCTGTGCGAGATGTGCGGAACGGAGCGCCCCCGGCTGAAGGCCGTTAACGTAGAGGGGACGCAGCTAATGCTGTGCGATGACTGTTCCAGGTTTGGGGTGGCCGTCAAGCAAACCACGGCGAAGAGGATGGTCCGACCAGCGGCGAGATCCCAAAGGCCCGTCCGCGATTCCCCCGTCCGGGTGGAGTACGACCTGGCAACCGACTTCCCGGATCGGATTCGCAGGGGCCGCGAGGCCGTGGGCTGGAAGAGGGAAGACCTCGCCAGGCGAATCAACGAGAAACACAGCATCATCGAGAAGCTAGAAAAGGGTAACATCAGGCCGGATGACCAGCTGATATCCAAGCTCGAGAGGGCCCTAGGTATTCGCCTAAGGGAGAGGATTGAGGAGGTCCAACCCGCAAAGAGGGAGAAGAGCAGGCCCTTAACCCTGGGAGACCTCATCAAGCGCCAGAGCTAGACCTCCGATGTTCGATCAATCCCTCGACCTCGTCGTAGAACGACTGCATTTCTACGCCCCATCGACGACCGGCGATGAGAGCGGCGACCTCCGCGTAAACCCCCATCCTCTCTTGGATGCCGTTAATCGTGGACACTACTTCCTTCCTGGGCCGCTCAGATTCCTTGCAGATGGCCCTCACCATTCGAGGGAAGATCTCATCAACCTCGACCTTTAGTACGTCCGCTGTGGGCGTGAAGTCCATGGGCGTCTCCACCTCCTTCACGTCAAAGGTCGGGGTCAGTTCCCCTCCTTCGAGGGACAACAGCTCTGCTTCGCGGCTTAGGTCCAAAAGCCTTTGAGCCTCTTTGGGTGAGAACCACCTCATGTCCATGGAGGCCGAGAAGACGAACTCCTTCTCCGTCAGGCTCTCCTTCCCCTTTATCTTGAAGAGGAGGGCGACCGCCCTCTTCAGCTCCTCCATTCACACCAACTCGTAGGCGTCCACTATCGGTCTCCAGCGAGCCTGGTCCTCTACTTTGGCCAACTTCGCTGGACCCGTGTACAGTTCCAGCCCCTCCAAGGCGTCAATCCACTCGGGGGCCTCAGAAAGCCCTGTCCCTCGCAGATATACACCCTTGTCGATGCCAGCCTGAAGGGCCTTTCGAAAGAGGTCCGCGGGCCGCAGGTTGCGGGAACGCGGATCCCGCGTCAGGGGACCCTCCGTCTCTTCCACGCAGACAGCCAACTTCTCGGTCATCTCCCCCGCCGCTCGGAGCTCCTCCAGGTTGGCAAAGGTCTTCAGGTTGAGTACCGCAATCTCGGCCCCTGCCACCAGCACATCTATCAGGCCCCCCACGCTGCGGACACCCTCGTCCACCCACAGTCCCTTTCCCTCAAACCTCTTATAGAGAGCGAGGTGCGGCCTCCCCTTCTCCATCCCGTCGACATCCCATAGCAGCACCTTCCCGTAATCCTTAAGCAACTTAGACAAGAGATCTCGCAGCTCATAGTCCCCCTCTCCGAGGCCTGTTGGAGAGAGGGGGCGACCATCGCGGGCTGCCAGCCAGGGTAGGATGTCGGATGGTGGCACGTGGTTGCGAACCTCACCTCATAGATAAAGCTGCCACGCTCCTCCAATGGACCAGGGCCAAAAGACGTATATTGGCCTGCCGCGATGTTTGTACGCCCCTAGCGAAGGTCGCGGGGATCTGTGAACCACGATGCGAGCGGGGGCGGATGTCGCACGGGTTCCTCCACGAAGGGATGCGTCATCCCAGGGTGACTGGGGGCCAACCCCGATATCCTACAATCCCCCGGCAGGGTCAGGACGAGGAGAGAGCGAGGCTGTCCGTGAGTCGCGCTGTTATTGTCGGGGGACAGCCCCTTCAGGTTCTGCTTCTTCCTCTACGAACTCCGCTCCACAGGAGCATATTGTCGCGTTCCACGGAAGCGAGCGCTGGCAGAGCGGGCACTGGAACTCCTCGCCTTCTGAGACAGCGGTGGCGTCCACGATGGTCCCCCCCTCCTTCCGCCTGATGTTCAGCGCTCTCTGACGGCAGAGGTTGGCCTTAGCCTGCTCCCCGAGTCGGTCGTAGAGTTTGGCCTTGAGCATCCACATCCCCGGATATCGGGGGTCGTTGATCGTCAGCTCGTTGAGCACGTTTATTGCCTCCCGGTAGTCGTCCATCTTCGCCAAGGCTGCCGCCTTCGTAAATAGGGCCTGAACGTCGGTGGGGTTCTCCTTGAGCCTCTCTTCGGCCTTCTGGTAGAGTTCCTTGGCCTTCCAGAGCTGATCGTCGCCGGGAGCGTACCCGCAGACGGGGCACTCCTCCTCTTCAATCAGTGTCCCGCACTGCGGGCAGGACTCCTCAGAGAGGTCCATGAGGTCGGAGACTCCCTCGGAGGTGGACTCAGCCGTGACCACTTCGAACTCCGTGAAGGGTGCCTCGGATCTCAGAATGTAGCTGCTCTCCTTCTCTTCACGTCGAACGACCACAGTCCAGGATATCCCATCCTGGTCACGGTCCCGCGTCACTGTCGTCCAACAGTCAGCCATCCCCTGGAGGCTCTCCAAAGCCACTTCCGCCACAAGGTCGCTGTCGACAGCAAGGACGGTCGTCTCGAACGCCCTTCGCAGCTTTTTGCCGAGAACAGAAGCGAACTGGCTTACCCGTCCCTTCGACCCGCCCAGGAGGTCCGTGAAGACCTCCACTACGCTGAGGCCCTTCCCTTTCGAGGCTTTCAGCATCCGGGATAGAGCTCCGTCGAGGCTGCGCAGGTCACCGGCACACCGGATAATGCCGTTCTCTTCCGAACTCTCCTGCACATCCTCCTCCTTGTGAGAGTACCAGTCCAGGACCTTCAGCTGACCGTCCTCGAGTGATTTATGCGGGTCCACCTCTGGCGAGGCTAGCCTTCTCAGAATCCTCCTCGGAGGTATCGTGGACAGGGTGAGGGAGACACTAGTTCCCGCCGCCAACGCATTGCGGCACAGTGGGAGCAGGATGGCCTCCTTCTCGGGACCCGGGGGAGTGGTCAGCAGCGTGACTAACCCGTGAGGGAAGGCGTCATTGAGAAACACCTCAGTCTTGTCAGCGACTTCAGTCTCCACAGCCGTCGCCTCCGGCCAAAGGCTCAACGGAACGCCCTGAAGGCAGCGAGATACTCGTCTGGACCCAGGTCTGCGAGTGCCCCGCCGGAATATTATAAGGTTGTCTCGGCATTATCGCAATCGATAACCGGGGTTCTCATCTCCGACCTTGATGGCAAAGACTTTAATACGAGTCTCAATTTGGAGCGATGCCCGAGGATAGCCAGAGCGCCCTTGAGGAGGCAGCTTGAAACGCAAGCACGATGAGAGGCCTCCTTTGACCCCATATTCACCTCCGAGGTCCAAAGCCACGAGGCTGCCTGACACAGAAGAGACGATGTATAGCACGGTGGGAAGAGGGTGGCGTGTCTGCTTACGGCTCGCGATGTAGTGTTGGATCAGGGGGAAGGAATCGTGATGGCGTACACAAGGTTTGAGAGGGCCAGAATCATCGGAGCGAGGGCCCTCCAGATTGCCATGGGTGCCCCCATCATCATCAAGGTTCCCTCCGACCTGGTGGACCCCGTGGACATCGCCGAGTTGGAGTTTGAAAAGGGCGTCATCCCCATTACTGTACGGCGGGAGGTCTAGCCCGAACGTGGGGTCGGGGCCCCCGATCGGGGTCGAGTATACATCCTGTCGGGAAAGTTTTCATAGGAGTTGCAGTTAGGTCCCCACCATGGTGAGGGAGGTCGACTACAAGACCAAGCCCATCGACCCCGAGTTCCTGGAGAAGCCGGACGAGTTCCCCCTTACTGGCGAGCATCAGGGCCACGAGGTGAGGGCTGAAGGCGTGGAGAGGATGGATGCCGACGGGAAACCCTACCCGACAAAGCTGGGGCTTCACGGTAACCACGTTGCCGTGGACTGGGAGGCCTGCATCGCAGACGGCGTGTGCATGGACGTCTGTCCTGTGGACGTCTTCGAGTGGTACCTCAACCCCGGAACTGCCGGCACTGGCAACGACAAAATCCTTGATGAGGGATCGGCTGAGTGGAACCAGTATCGTACTGACAAGTCCGAACCCATCCGAGAGGATGACTGTATCGACTGCATGGCCTGTGAAGCCCAGTGTCCGACCCTGGCCATCAAGATCAACGTGGCCTAGGCCCAACGGCCTAGCTTCCTCAACCTACACCCACGGCGGGCAACTAAGGTTTATATAGAAGAACTGATACATATCCTGCAAATCATTTACACAATCCTAGAGGTGATGATAGAATGATGGGAACTACACCCGTAGTTGTCCTCAAGGAAGGGACGCGCAGAGAGCGGGGCCGAGGAGCTCAGTTCGGGAACATCCAGGCGGCGAAGGCAATAGCAGACGCTGTCAGGACAACCCTTGGCCCACGGGGGATGGACAAGATGCTCGTCGATAGCATGGGAGACGTTGTCATCACGAACGACGGCGTGACCATCCTCAAGGAGATCGACGTGGAGCATCCGGCAGCCAAGATGCTCGTGGAGGTCGCCAAGACCCAGGACGAGGAGGTCGGTGACGGCACGACCACGGCCGCCATTTTCACCGGAGAACTCCTGAAGCGAGCGGAGGAGATGATCGAGCAGAACATCCACCCGACGGTTATAGCCCAAGGCTACAGGATGGCCGCGGAGAAGAGCGGGGAGATTCTGAGGAAGCTTGCGTCTCCCGTGAAGATCTCCGATAAGGAGACGTTAAGGAAGATTGCCGCTACCGCCATGATCAGCAAAGCCGTGAGCGCGAATCGGGAATACCTGGCGGAGGTCGCTGTGGACGCGGTCCTCTCCGTGGCTGACAAGATTGATGGCTCGTTCCAGGTCGATGAGGACAACATCCAGATGGTGAAGAAGCAGGGGGGTTCCTTCATGGACACGAGGCTCGTGGATGGCATTATCATCGACAAGGAGAGAGTCCACCCTGGCATGCCCACTCGCGTGGAAAAGGCGAAGATCGCCCTCTTGGATGCCGCGCTGGAGGTCAAGAAGACCGAGTTTGACGCAAGGATACAGATCAGCGATCCCCAGCAACTCCAGGCCTTCCTCAACGAGGAGGAGAACATCCTGAGGGGTTTCGTGGACTCCATAAAGAAGGCGGGAGCAAACGCCGTCTTCTGCCAGAAGGGCATCGACGACCTAGCCCAGCACTATCTGGCGAAGAATGGTATCTATGCCGTTCGACGGGTCAAGAAGTCCGACATGGAGAAGCTGGCCAAGTCCACCAACGCACGAATCGTGACCAAGGTGAAGGAGCTATCCAAGGAAGATCTGGGGACTGCGAAGCTCGTCGAGGAGAGGAAGATCGGTGACGACGATATGACCTTTGTCACCGGAGCAAAGGACGGAAAGGCCATATCCATCCTGCTCCGCGGTGGGACTGAGCACGTCGTAGACGAGGTCGAGAGGTCCGTCGACGACGCCATATGCGTGGTAAGCGCCGCCGTAGAGGATGGTGAGATGCTCATAGGCGGGGGCTCAGTCCACACAGAACTGTCCCTTGCCCTGAGGGACTACGCGATCACGGCTGGAGGTAGGGAGCAGATGGCCATCGAGGCTTTTGCTGCCTCTATGGAGGTTGTCCCCCGCACCCTGGCGGAGAACGCGGGTCTCGACTCTATTGATACCCTCATCGACTTGAGGAACGCCCATAAGAAGGGCAAGAAGTACCACGGCGTAGACGTCTACTCAGGCAAGATCTCGGACATGAAGAAGCTGGACGTCCTCGAGCCCTTGAAGGTTACCAGGCAGGCCATTGCCTCCGCCACGGACGCGGCTGTGATGATCCTGAGGATAGACGATATCATAGCCGGTAAGGAGTTCAAGGCCAAGGAAGGCGGAGCGGGACCCGGAGAGGAAGGGGAGTTTGACTAGCCCTTCTTGGCCGGGCCTCACGCCCCCTCCCCCCTGAAGAGGGACTACCACGTTCCCTTGAGTTCGCAATCCGGAGATAGAGAACTGCCATCCGCCTAACGAGGGAGGACTCCGAACCTATCCAGTTCGGATATGAGTTCAGAGACGAGTGGCTCTACCTGGAATGAAAGTCTGTACCTGCGGAAGTAGCCCAGCAACGCCTCAAGATCCCTCTTAAGGAGGAGTCTCGCCTCCCTCAGACGCTTCCACGGCGACATACCCAGTCGGTCTACCCTCAGACTGCCTGAGAAGTCAATGAACCAGGGCGCTCCCTCATGCACGAGGATGTTGAAGGCACTGAGGTCGCCGTGAACAATCCCCGACCTCACCAGGGCCTTCGTCGCGTCAAGGGTCCTTGTTAGGAAGGCCTCCGGTAGATCGAGACGGAGGTCCTTGAGCTGGGGAGCCGGCCCATCGTCGCTGCCGAGGTACCGCATCGAGAGCATGTTCTCCACACGACGCGCCGGCGAGGGCACGGGTGCTCCACCCCTCCACGCACGGTACAGAGCGTCGTATTCACTCGCGGCCCGCCACGACATCACATCAACCTTAACTGGCCTCCCGCCCCGATGGGAGGTCCGGTAGAGTCGATAGACCTTGATGGCGAGGGGAGCGCCATTGTAGCGAGCGAGGTAGACGTCCGCTTCCTTGCCTCCGCTAAGGAGGCATTCGACTTCCGTAGCCAAGCCGGACGATAATACTGCCTCCACCGTTTCTCTGTAGCTTGGCTCCCTGAAGGAGAGCGTCCCGGCGTTGAGCCGCCAACGGACGCTCTTGTCGAGCGTTTCCGGCAAGCGAACGAACTCTTCCCTTGACCCGCATCCAATACTCAAGGCCCACTTTGCCGAGAACCGCGCAGGCTTCAGGCGATTCCCAGCAGATCCCTCAAAAGCATACCCAACATCATACCGGGAACCACCTCCTAGTCCAATGGACTGGCGCACCTATATGTAACGTTGCCGAAATAGTTTGCCGTAGTAGGCCCCTATCCAGGACGTAGAGTAGATATAACCAGGCTACCATGGTCGCCCATCACGAGGTGGGAGGCCTTGGCACGGATCCACTACTAGGCTTGTTGAAGGACCTTGTGGCTATAGACTCGGTCAACGATCCCAGACAGGACAGGAGGCCTTCTCGAGACTGTGCAGAGTTCATTCAGGGAGCCTTGAAGGAGCGGGGGATACCCAGCGAAATCACGGAATCTGGGGGCTTCCACACCGTAAGGGGGACCATCGGTGCGGGGGAGCCCAGGGTTCTCCTGATGTCCCACTACGACGTCGTACCGCCTGGGCCGAGTTCTAAGTGGAGGCATCCACCCTTGAGCCTGAGAATCGAGGATGGGAGGGCCCATGGCAGGGGTGTCGTGGATGACAAGGGCAACGTTGCGGCCATCATTACCGCCATGCAGGACATCATAGATCGGGTCGACGAAGGGGTCGCCTTCGCCATCACCGGAGACGAGGAGATGGGGGGTGCCCACGGAGCCAAGATTCTGGCGCAGGAGCTGCATCCCAAGTATGTGGTCAACGGCGACGGCATAGACCTGCAGATAATCAACCGCCGCAGGAACTACTTCTTGGTTCAGATCACAGCACCGCCAGCCCTCCGGCGGACACGGGGAGAGCTGGAGACCATTCACTTCCCGACGATCACGAAGGGCCGTGAGACCCGCCATTCCGCTTACTTCATCTCGGGGGTCGACAGCCACTCCCTTCTGAATGGAGCCTACCACACCTTGCGCTGGGACCTGACAGCGGCTGGACTCAAAGGCGAATTCATCAAGGAGAACGTCATTCCGGACGAGGTAGAGGTCGAGTTTGTACACGAAAGCAGGTCGGGAGAGAACCTGGTGGTGGATGACAACCTGACGCGACTCCTAAAGGCCCTGATTCCGCTCTCGCGGATATCCGTTCCTACCGACATGAGCATGTACGGGATCAACTCTCTGCCCAACTACTACTGGAAGAACGGAGAGGGGCATCACATAACCCTAGATGTCAGAGCCATGGCCGCGGAACCAGGCGAGATTCGCCGCGCTGTGGAAAGCGTCTTGAAGGAACTCCTTCCCGAGGCCGCCCTGGAGATCGTCGTCGGGGCGGGCTGCCTCATGACGGATCCCAACGGCAATCTGGTCCGCACCGCGAAGGAGGTGGCCTCAAAACTCGGCATACCGCCTAGGGTTACGGAGCGCCAAGGATCGAGCGACTCCCGCTACTTCTCCGCTCAGGGGGTGGAGTGTATAGACTTCGGCCCCGAGGGAGGCAACCTCCACGGTCCAGAGGAGTACGTCGTCGTCAGCTCGCTGGAGCGTGCCGCCAGATTCTACGTAGAGCTCGTCACTCGCCTCCTCGAGGCAGAGTGAGGCCTAGCTACCTCTTCCCCGCCTTGACCTTGTTGAAGAGCTCGAGGGCTTCCTTGGGGGCGTAATTGTCGTGTACGACGGCTCGGACAGCCTGGATCATCGCAACGGCGTTGTCCGACTGCCAGATGTTGCGCCCCATGTCCACGCCGGAAGCTCCTTCCTCTATGGCATTGTGGGCCATGGTCAGCGCATCCAACTCCGTCTCCAGCTTCGGTCCACCGGCAATCACGATGGGGACGGGGCACCCTTCCGACACCTTGTGGAAGTCGTCGCAGTAGTAGGTCTTCACGAAACTGGCGCCGAACTCCGCGGCCATCCGACAACAGAGCCCGAGGTAGCGTGCGTCCCTCTTCTCCAGCTCCTTGCCCACGGCAGTAACGGCGAGGACCGGAAGGCCATAGTCGTTCCCCTCATCCACCAGTTGGCTCAGATTCAGGAGGGTCTGCCTCTCGTGCTCCGTTCCCACGAAGATGGAGAGGGCAAGGGCGGAGGCGTTGAGCCGGATGGCGTCCTTTACGGAGGTGGCGATGCCCTCGTCCGAGAGGGCGGGACCCACGATGCTGACGCCGCCGGAGACGCGGAGGACTATGGGAATGCTGCTCATGGGATCTATGACATTCCTGGTGACCCCCCTGGTTATCATCAGGGCGTCGGCGTAGGGCATCAGGGGGCCCAGGGTCTTCCCGGGGTCCTCCAGCTTCGTCAGAGGTCCGAGGAAGTAACCGTGATCGGCGGCGAGCATAACGGTTCTACCGTCGGGCCTTATGATTCGAGACAGGCGATTTCTCATTCCCCAATCCATTCTCACACACCACCAAATCTGACCAGCCTGGACCGGTCAGACTAGGAATCGGTGGAGGCCGAAAGCTGGGAGCGGTAATAGACTTATCGGGGTCATGGAGTGACGATCACCTTCATGGACTCCTGTTTTCTGGCGACCTCGACGGCTCGCGGAAACTCCGACAGGGGAAGGCGATGGGTGACCAAGGATTCGACATCGACACTGCCCTCGCTAATCATCTGCATGGCCCGCCGAGTCTCCTTCTCGGTGGCCGCATTACTGCTAATCAAGGAGACCTCCCTTGTCACCAGCGCATCGATCCCCTCTAGGGCACTACCCACCTCCGGTATCCCGACCATCCCCACCAGGCCGCCATCTCGCACCGATTGGACCGACTGGTGCAAGGCCCTCGGGTTGCCGGTCGCAAGCACGGCTAGGTCCGCTCCTCTTCCGCCAGTAAGACGACGCACCTGCGTGGGCACGTCATGCTCGAGAGGGTTCAGGACCGCATCTGAACCCAGCCGTTCCGCGTATTCTAGGCGGTAGGGGCTAACCTCACTGACCATTACGTACCTGGCGCCATAGTGGGGAAGGAGTTGCACGATCAGGAGTCCCATCGGACCACCTCCGGCCACCAGGACGGAGCTGCCCTCATCCACCTTGAGGCGCTCCAGTGCCCGGATGCAGCACGCCAGAGGCTCGATGAAGGCCCCTTCGTCGAACGTCATGGTATCGGGGAGGACGAGAACACCTCCGTGGCTCACAATCCAAGACGGCACCCTGAAGTACTCCGCGAAGCCACCGGGGTCCAGGTGGTGCTTCCGGTAATCGAGGCACATCGTCTCGCTGCCGCTTCTGCAGAAGTCACATTCGTAGCAGGGAACGTGGTGGTGGGGGAAGATGCGGTCCCCGACCCTGAACTCGCTGACATCGGCACCCAGGCTTGATACCACTCCAACCGCTTCATGCCCAATGATCGGCGGCGCTGCGGTGTACTCACCCTGGATCTTCTCCAGGTCTGAACCACATAGCCCACAGGCCTTCATCTCGACCAATATGTCCCCTGGCCCCGGGGAAGGTTTCGGTGCTTCCTCTACTGCCGCCCTACCCACGCCTTTGAGGAAGACGGCCCTCATCTTCCCGCTCTATTCCTGCTCGCTATTTGAATGGATGGGTGCACAAATCATGTGTCACGCAGGTTGGAGGGAGACCATACAGGACTAGAAACGTATATATAGAAGTGATAATCTAGTTAAGACAGCCTTCAGAAGGCCAGTTCCTGAGGTGATCACTGTGACAGAGAAGGTCCTAAGGGTTTCTGAAGCGAAGACCAAGGACGTCGGGCGGGGGATCGCTAGAATCGATCCTGCCGTGATGAAGGCCATGGGGTTGACGCCCGGCGACGTCATTCTCGTGGAGGGGAAGAAGATTACGGCTTGTGTTTGCTGGCACGGCTACCCAGAGGACGAGAACCGGGGCATAATCAGGATCGACGGCAACATACGTCGAAACGCCGAGGTGGGCATCGACGAGAAGGTGGGTGTGAGGCAGGTCAAGGCCCGAAACGCCGAGAAGGTTACCCTAGCCCCGACTGAGCCCCTCAGGATCATGGGGGGCGGACAGTACCTGTGGCAGATCCTGGAAGGTCGTGCCATCGTCAGGGGAGACGTCATCGAAATCAATTTGATGGGGAGGAAGCTGGACCTTGTGGTGGTCTCCCTAACCCCGCGTGCCGAGGCCTCCATAATCGGCAGGACAACACAGGTCTCCGTGAGCGAGAAGCCCGCCGCCGAGGCCCTGAAGATTCCCAGGGTAACCTATGAGGACATAGGCGGCCTCCACGACGAGATTAGGAAAGTCAGGGAGATGATCGAGCTCCCGCTTAGACATCCGGAGATCTTCGAGCGTCTTGGTGTGGAGCCGCCCAAGGGGGTACTTCTACACGGCCCTCCGGGGACGGGCAAGACTCTGTTGGCCAAGGCGGTAGCCAACGAGACCAACGCGACGTTCTTTGCCATCTCGGGCCCAGAGATCATGTCGAAGTTCTACGGCCAGAGCGAGGAGAACCTGCGGGAGATCTTCAACAAAGCGGAGGAGGAGGCACCCAGCATCGTGTTCATCGACGAGATCGACTCCATTGCACCCAAACGAGACGAGGTTGTCGGAGAGGTGGAGAGGAGGGTCGTTGCTCAACTCCTCTCTCTAATGGACGGCCTGAAGGGAAGAGGCAGGGTGGTGGTCATCGGGGCGACGAACCGCGTCAACGCCCTGGACCCGGCCCTCAGACGACCGGGAAGGTTCGACCGGGAGATCGAGATCGGCATCCCCGATAGGGACGGCCGCCTCGAAATCCTCCAGGTTCACACGAGGGGAATGCCGCTGGGAGAGGACGTAGACCTTCCCATGCTGGCCCAGCACACTCACGGCTACGTGGGGGCCGACCTGGAGGCCCTCTGCAAGGAGTCCGCCATGGGGGCCCTCCGGCGCGTCATCCCGGAGATCGACCTCGAGGTTGATCAGATTCCCCTGGAGGCCTTGCAGAAGATTTCGGTGACGCCTGATGACTTCATGAAGGCCTTCCGCGAGATGGAGCCTAGCACCCTTCGGGAGGTCTTCATCGAGAACCCCAACGTCCACTGGTCCGACATCGGTGGCTTGGATGAGGCGAAGCAGGAACTGCAGGAATCTGTAGAGTGGCCTCTGCGGTACGGCAAGGTATTCCAGCGCGCCGGTGCCGAACCCCCCAAGGGCGTCCTCCTCTATGGCCCTCCAGGGACGGGGAAGACTCTCCTCGCCAAGGCGGTAGCGACGGAGGCGGAGAGCAATTTCATCAGTGTCCGAGGTCCGGAGTTCCTCTCCAAGTGGGTGGGAGAGAGCGAGAGAGCTGTGCGGGAGACCTTCCGAAAGGCCAAGCAAGCTGCGCCCTGCGTCATCTTCTTCGACGAGATCGACTCCGTCACACCCGCTCGTGGAACGGGATCCGACAGTCACGTCACGGAGAGGGTGATTTCCCAGATGCTTGTGGAACTCGACGGCCTCGAAGAACTCCACAACGTCACCCTGATAGCCGCCACGAACAGGCCGGACCTCCTCGATCCTGCACTCCTGCGCCCGGGCCGCTTTGACAGAATGATCTACGTTCCGCCCCCCGACCTCGAGGCCCGGAGGCAGATACTGGCGATCCACACTCGGGGCAAGCCCCTTGGGGCTGGGGTGGATTTGGACAAGTTAGCGGAGACGACTGAGAACTTCAGCGGCGCCGACATCGAGGCCCTCTGCAACGAGGCCTCCATGCTCTCCATCAGGGAATACATCTCGAAGGGAGGAGACGCCGAGTCTGAGGACGTGGAAAGGCTAAAAATCGAGAGGAGGCATTTCGAATTGGCAATGGAGAAAGTAGCGCCAAAGAGACGCGAAGAGCTCCAGAAGTATGTGGGAATTTCCCACAAGTTCCAACGTGGTATAGAGGTGGCATAGATGGGAGACAAGAAGAGAAAGAGGTGGCCCTTCGACGACGACGATCTGTTCGGCTACTTCGACGACATGCTGGATGACATGCGGAAGAGGATGGAGAGGGTCTTCTCAGGGGCCCTGAAAGACCTGGAGTCCGGCAAGCCCTACGTCTGGGGGTACACCTTTCGCATGGGTCCCGACGGGAAGCCAGAGTTCCATCAGTTCGGTGACACGGGAGCCCTGAAGCCATGGGTGAGCGAATCCAAGAGAGAACCCCTCACGGACGTCATGGAGAGGGAGGAGTCCATCTCCATCACGGTCGAGCTTCCGGGAGTCGAAAAGAATGAGATTGCCCTTAGGTCGACGGCTTCCAAGGTGACCATCGAGGTGAAGAACCCTCAGAGGCCGTACTACAAGGAGGTCGACCTGCCATCCGCCGTCGACCCGGACTCCGTCGAGGCAACCTTCAAGAACGGAGTGTTGGACATTACCCTGAAGAAGACCGAGGGAAAAGCCGGCAGGGAGGTCAAGATCGACTAGGGCTTGAGGACGATCTTCCCGAACTTCTCTCCCCTCTCCAGGACATCGAGGGCTTCCCGGGCTCTCTTCAGCGGAAAGACCCTGTGAACAGGAGCCCTTAGCTTGCCGTCGGAGACCAGGTTCAGCACCTGCCGGAGGCCGTCCTTTGTGCCCATAGTGGAACCCAGTATCTGAAGCTGCTTCCAGAAGATCATGCGGATGTCGGTGACCCCACGCGGGCCCGTGGTGGCCCCGCAAGTCACAAGTCTGCCATTTCGGGCCAAGGACCGAAGGCTCCCTTTCCAGGTGGCCTCTCCAACAGACTCGATGACCACGTCAACTCCCCTCTTTCCTGTCGCCTCCCACGCCACACGCTCAAAGGGCTCCTCTAGGTAGTTGATGGTAAGGTCGGCCCCCAGCTCCTCCGCCTTCCTCAACTTCTCTTCTGAACTCGATGTGGCGAAGACCTTCGCTCCCAGGACCTTGGCGATCTGGACCGCTGCACTAGCAACCCCTCCGCCGGCCCCCAGGACTAGGACCGTCTCCCCGGGCTGAACACGAGCCCTATCCACAAGCATCCTCCAGGCGGTCATGAAGACCAGAGGGACTCCTGCGACCTCCTCGAAGGACCTCCTTTTAGGCTTTGGAAGGACGTTCCTCCCGGGCACTTTGACTAGCTCGGCGAGGGTTCCGTCTCTGTGCTCGCCGAGTATGCCGTAGGCAACGCATAGGCTGTCCTCCCCCCTCTGGCAGAACTCACACTCGCCGCAGTTCAAGCCTGGGTTGATGACGACCTCGTCGCCCTTGGAGACTCCGCGAAGGGCGCCTCCTGCGTCTTCGATGACGCCAGCCCCGTCGGCCCCCAAGACGTGGGGAAAGGACAACTCCAAACCCTTCCACCCGTTGCGTACGAAGAGGTCCATGTGGTTCAGGGCTGATGCCCTCAGCCGGATGAGGACCTCATCCTCTGCAATCTCGGGATCGGGGAGATCCAGGTACTCCAAGACCTCGGGACCGCCGTGCTCGCGAATAGCAATGGCCTTCACCCTTTGCCCCACCCGCAAAGGGTTCTCGTAATTAATTCTTCCATCGAATCAACCGAGAGGCTCACCCTTCGTCTCGGGACCCCAAGCAGCGGCAACCAGGCCACCGACGAGCATAACGACGGCGATGAAGGTGAGGGGCCATACGACTTCCCCAGTGAAGGCGAGGAGAGAGGCGAAGCCCACGGGAGCTAGGATGGCCGTGGCCTTCCCCACTCCCTCCGCCAGACCGAAGCCCGTAGCACGATATTGCGTTGGAAAGAGCTCCGCGGTGTAAGGATAGACGGCGCCCCAGGCCCCAAGGTTGAAGAAGCTCACGAAGACGAGGCCCAAGACGAGGGTCCAGAAGTTGCTCGCCGTGGCAAAGACGTAGCCACTGACGCCCCCCAGGACGAGAAAGGCAGCCAGGGTCCGCTTGCGGCCCCAGCGTTCCACGAGAATGGCAGAGGCTCCGTATCCCGGGAACTGTGCCAGAGCTGAGATGATCAGGAAGAGGGCCAGGACAGAGGGTTCGCTGAAATCCACGACGCCGATCTCGGCCAAGGCGGGGGGTAGCCACAGGAAGAGCCCGTAGTAGCTGAAGTTCAGGGCAATCCACACACCGATAATCACCATCGTCCGTCTGAGAAGGCCTCCTCGAAAGAGCGTGCCCACGGGAGCCCGCGCTACTGTAGGCTCCTCCTGTATGTCCTTCCCGCGGACTTCCCTGCTGGTGACCTTTCGAAGGACCCCAGCGGCCTCATCCAAGCGTCCTTGTCGCGCGAGGTAGTATGGGCTTTCAGGCACGGTCCGCCGGAAGAGGAAGACCAAGAAGGCAGGAAAGGCTGCGGCGACGAATAGAATCGGCCAGGTGTCAAGTCGGACTATGAAGAGGTACCAGAACCCTATGGCGAGGAGGAAGCCAACCGGCCAGAAGAAGTCAAGGAGGACCATGTAGCGCCCCCGCTTCTGGGGGGGCAGGTACTCCGCGAGCAAGGATGGGTCGATGACCAACATCGCGCCCAAGCCCAGGCCGGCGAGTAGTCGGAATGTGAACAAGCTGGCCGTGTTAAACGACAGGGCAGTGAGGGCCGTGAAGAGTGTGTAGATTGCGATGGACAACTGAAAGAGGAAGCGTCGTCCCTTCCTGTCGGACAACCGCCCCAGTGTGAGGCTTCCTATGAAAGAGCCGACAAGAGTTGCGGCCACGACAAGTCCATATTGGAGAGGGTCCGTGATGCTGAAAGTCACCGGATCGACGATGCCGAAGTCTGCGCCGACCCGTCGGAGAACGAGACTGATGAGGATGATCTCGAAGGCCACGAAGGTCCAGGCGGAACCCGTGATGAGGAAGATCCGCCGCTGCCTTGGGGTGAAACCTCCCTGTTGGAGAACGTCCTCGACGCGGCGAGGCTCCGGTCCCTCCACCTTTTCCGCGGTCATGAGCCTGACACATAGAGGTCTCCCTCAAAGAAGCTGATGTTGTCGGCAAGGCGGCACCCTGCAGGCCTAGCCGCGGCAATATGTGCCCGCCTCAGTGCTCCTCCACACTCTTGGACTCCTCGGAGAGAATGTAGAATATGTCCGAGCGAAGGTCCCTCAGGTGCGGAGACCGGCCTATGAGGCCGTTACGCAAGAGGATGGAGACGGCGTGGCGGACCGTCCTGGCGGGCAACATTGTCTTGGTGGCGACCTCCTTCGCTGTCAAGGGCCCTTCGTACTCTATGGTCTTCAATACGAGCTTAGCACTGGGCGGCATCTTCATGAGCTCATCCGTGGACCTGATGCGTCGGATGGCCTCCATCCTTTTGGGGGAGCCCCCGTCAATCCTCACCAGGTTACCCACCTTGCCGCCTCGTATCTCGACCCGCTCCTCCACCTCCTCTCTCGTCAGACCATCGATGACAACCTCGCAGTTAGAACGAGCATTGATCTCAGAGACCTCGATGAGGGAGGTGTCGGGCACGACCAGGGGACGCCTGGAGGTGTCCATGGAGTTCACGGAGACCGCAACGAAGACCCTGGACTGAGGGAACACCAGAGGACCTCCAGCTGACATTGCATAGGCGGAGGAACCCGTAGGGGTGGAGAGTATTACCCCATCGCTGTAGTCCCTGTAAACCTCCTCGCCATCGATTGCGAGTTTATACTCCATCAGGACCGCCGTCCGAGACGGGAAGATGGCCACCTCGTTTAGCGCGGAGGGAAGTTCCTTATCATCCACCCTCACAGCGAGGCGGTTACACCTCTCGAGCCTAAAGTTGCCCTTGGCGACGGTTCGCAGTCCTTCCTGCAGGTTTGTCAAGGGCATATCTGTGAGGAAGGCTGAGCCGGTGGCATCGTTGATTCCCAGCACGGGGATCTCGGCATCGCCGTAGTCCTGGAAGGCCTTGAGCACATCCCGGTCGCTGCCCAGGACGATGATGAGTTCAGCCTCATCCAGCTCGGCCTCGCCTTCCGGCAAGAGGCTCACCTTCAGTCCTGCGGCCTGGGCCGCCGACTCGACTCTCTCCACGATGTCGGCCGCAGTCTTTCCAGCGGCAGAGGTACTGGGGAACGGGGCGACGAGGGTCTTCACTGAACTCGGTACTACCATGAAGTTATAAAGCCTGTCGGGCCCGCCAGATTCCTCAGGCACCTGCGCCTTTAAGAAGCTCTTGAGGATTACCAATATTCTGGTGGACGAATCAACCTACGTGTTCCGCCCGAATCTGCCGGGGTGCCGGAGGGGCTGAAGTGCCGAGCCGGAAGTGGAAGATTCTCAGACTTGATACGACCCTGGAAGTCTTTATATAGTCTCGGAAGCGGCCATCGCCCATGATGAAAGAGGAAGAGGAGACCTTCTACGACTTCCCCTCCCAGGAATCCCAGGAGGGGGCTCCTCAACCGGCGCAGCCAGCCGCACAGATGAGTTCCCTCGAGGAGGCCAAGGCGGCCAAAAAGAGCGCGGCCGTGCGTGAGAAGGCAAGCAAACTACGGGCGAGGGCTGCGAAGTACGTATCGAGGGCCAAGAAGCTCAGGGCCCAGGCTGAGGCTCTTGAGGAAAAGGCCCGTCGACTCGAGCTCAAGGCCTCTGAACTTACTGCTAGAGGGTAGAAAGGGTTAAGCTGGCCTCGCAAGATGCGAGCTAGTGGTCGCGGCTTCTGCTCCCGGAAAGCTGATTCTCTTCGGTGAGCACGCCGTCGTCTTCGGTGAACCCGCACTTTCTGTCGCCATAGACCTTCGGACCAGGGTAGATGCGGCTTCGGCTCAGACCGCGACGGTTAACGGGCGCCCCCTGACCAGGCAAGAGTTCCCCTATCTGGAGGCGGGGATCAGGCATCACGGCTTCCCCGACCCGCTGTCCATCACCATTAGCTCCTCCATACCCAAGGCCGCTGGCATGGGCTCCTCCGCAGCTCTGACGGTCAGTCTACTTGCCTGTCTCCAGGCTCTCCGCGGCTCTATGAACATGGAGTCCATCGCTCGGACGGGATTTGAGGTGGAGCTGGACGTCCAGGGCAGAGCCAGTCCCATAGATACCACCACCTCAACCCAGGGCGGGGGCATCCTCCTCCTGAAGGAGAGAAGCGACGGCTTCCTCTGGAGGATCGAGAGAGGGGACCGGGCGTGGAACCTACACTCATGCTCCCTGCCGGAGATGATTCTGGTGGTTGGAAACACCGGTATCGAAGCACCCACTGGCCCACTGGTGGCCGGAGTCCAGAAGTTGGCAGAGGCCCGGGCCGAAGCTCGGAAGGCCATCGGGAGGATTGGTAGAATAACCCTGGAGGGCCTGTCTGCCCTCTCGAGTGGTGACCTAGAACTGGCAGGGAGGCTGATGGAGGAGAACCACGTCCTCCTGAACTCGTTGGGTGTGGGACATCCCCTGCTCGACGACTTCGTGGAAGCAAGCCGACCGTACTCCTATGGAGCCAAGCTGACCGGTGCAGGCGGGGGTGGCAGCATGATCTGCCTAACAGACAGACCTGAACCTGTCGTGAGGGCCATCGAGGACAGGGGCGGCAGGGCCTTCATCGTGTCGACGGAGTCAAGGGGTGTGGCGGTGGATGAGCAGGGATGAGTCCTCTGGGGACCTGGTGATCACGAACATCGGTCAGCTCCTGACCTTCGCCGGACCAGACGAGCCCCGTGTCGGTGCGGCCATGGGGGAGCTTGGCCTTGTGCTGGATGCTGCAGTTCTCGTCGAATCTGAGTTCATCGAGGCCATAGGTCCCGAACGGGAGGTACTGGCCGGCGCCCGAGGTGCCGAAACTCTGGATGCCCGCGGCAGGGTGGTTATGCCTGGCTTCGTGGACGCACACACTCACACGGCCTTTGCTGGCTCCCGAGAGAGCGAGTTGGCTGACAAGCTGGAGGGCAAGTCCTACTCTCAGATCGCACGGGAGGGGGGCGGGATTCAGAAGACCGTGAGGGATACCAGGGCCGCGTCTGAGGACCAGCTCATGTCCGAGACATGCAGCCGGCTCAGGCGGATGTTATCCCTGGGCACCACCACCGTCGAGATCAAGTCGGGCTACGGACTCGATTTGGACAATGAACTCAAGTTGTTGCGGGTTATCGTCGGCGCTGAGCAAGCGTTGCCCGTCACCGTCGTCCCCACGTTCCTGGGTGCCCATGCCGTGCCGGTGGAGCATTGGGAGGATCCAGCGGGATACGTAGACGAACTCGTCGACACCATCCTACCTGCCGTCGCGTCCCATGGAATGGCGCGTTTCTGCGACGTATTCGTGGAAGATGGGTTCTTTTCCGAGGAGCAGGGAAGGACCATCTTGGGGGCCGGGAAGGCGCTCGGGCTAGCCCCCAAGGTACACGCGGACGAGATCACTTCGTGTGGCGGGGCGGAGTTGGCGGGTGAGATGGAGGCCGTATCAGCGGACCACCTCCTCCACTCCACAACGCGCGGGCTGAAGGCGATGAAGACCCACGGGACGCTAGCGGTGGTGCTTCCCGGCACATCCTTCTCCACGGCGGGTCTCCCCTACTGCGACGCTCGGAGAATTATTGAGCTAAACCTGCCCGTCGCCTTGGGAACCGACCTATCTCCCAACTCGTGGATAGAGAGCATGCAGTTCGTCGTGAGCCTGGCGTGTTACCACCTACGGATGCGTCCAGAGGAAGCCCTCTGTGCCGCAACAATCAACGCTGCCTGGGCCATCGGACTCGCGGACCAGGTGGGGTCGCTGGAGGTGGGCAAGAGAGCGGACATGCTCCTCATGGATGTGAAGGACTATAGGGAGATACCCTACAGAATCGGCTCCAACCTCGTATCGTCGGTTGTCAAAAACGGCGTGGTGGTGGGCCGCGGGTAGCTCACTGGGCGGGCTGGGCTACGCTCGCTCCCTCAAGTCTCGAGTGGGCCCTCACCGTCATCCCATCCCCCATGACACTGGAGATGAGCTTTACGTCCTCCTCCACGGTGCACGCGGAGGATACTACGCTGCCCCTGATGACGCTCCTCCAACCAACCCGGCTGTCCTCCATCACGATGGAGTCCTCGACCACAGCCTGCCGATCTAGGATGACCCCGTCGTACACGCATGACCTCCTCACCTGGGAGTCTCGGCCGAGGACTGCTCCTGGACCCACATAGCTTGGACCCTCGATCTCCACGCCCTTCTCCACCACTGCGTCCCTAGAGACTGTCACCACGCCTTGGGCCTTCACCCCCCTTGGCACGGACATCACGCCCTCCCTCTCGACCACTGCCATGCTTGCGTTCCAGAGGTCCTTGGGGTTGCCGATATCCATCCAGAGTCCATTGAGCTCCTGGCCATAAACCTCAAGACCCTTCTTCAGCAACCTCGGGAAGACATCCTTGGAGAAGTCGTACATCTTCCTCTCGGGGATCACGTCAATCACCTCCGGTTCCAGGACGTAGATTCCCGCGTTAACCAGGTTGGAGAAGGTGTCCTCGGGTGAGGGCTTCTCCAGGAAGCGGACCACCCTCTGATCTCCATCGAGCTCGACGATTCCGAACTGCGAGGGATCCTTCACCCTCGTCAAGGCCATGGTCGCCACCGCAGACTTTTGCCGGTGGAACTCGAAGAGTTCCCGAATGTCGACATCTGCCAGAACATCGCCGCTGGCCACCGTGAAGGTGTCCTCGATGAAATCGGCCACTCGCTTCACAGCACCCGCGGTACCCGCAGGGGTTGCCTCGAAGGAGTATAAGATGGAGGAGTCGTAGTCGAGGCCATCGCCTATCTTCTTCATGACCCTGTCAGACATGTAGCTGGTGGTGACGATGATCTCCCGGAAGCCAGCCTCCCTCAGAGACCGTAGCACGTAGTCGATGCACGGTCGTCCTGCCACGGGCAACAAGGGCTTGGGCATTCTCTCGGTAAGGGGTTTGAGTCTGGTTCCGAAGCCGCCCGCCAACACGATGGCCTTCACGCTCACAGCTCCAGTTTGCCCTCCTTCTTGAGGTGGGAAATTGCCTCCTCCACGGCCTTCTCCAGGGCCTCCTCGTCCTCCAAGGCTTTCTTCACGGCCTCCTTCTGCTCTCGGAGGACCTTCATCGCCTCGTCGTACTCAACCCTTCTGGCCTTCTTGACGGAGAGTATCTTCTTCCTCATCTCCATGGCTCGCTCATGGTAGTGGTCCGCCTTCTCCTTGACAGCCAGGAAGGTCTCGTGCACCTTGTTGGCCTCGGAGATCAGGAGGGCGAGCTCCTCCGTCTTGGCGTCGACCTCCTCCCTCAGCACTTGGACGCTCTTCGATTTGCGGACCACCTCCTGGTGCTGTTCCTCGGCCTTCTGGAAGAGGTCATCGATCGTGGTATCCAGCTCCTCCACCCGATGCAGGACGTCTCGATGGGCCTTCGCCAGGGCTTCCAGGCGGGCCAGTTCAACCTGAGCCTCCCTCATTCGATCCAGAAGCTTCTGCTCTTCTTCCAGCGTCAGGGAAACCGTTTGCTGCTTTGTCTCCATAGCCTCGAGGCGGGACCTTCTGTCTGCGAGTTCATCTTCTATACTCCCCTTGAGCTTGCCGCTCAGCTTGCGCTTGACCTGTATCA
>JABAOH010046593.1_pt1 | contig 72674 bp, 51 predicted proteins | sample 7062181 | NCBI WGS metagenome assembly JABAOH01 (sample SAMN14538630, study PRJNA623070) | marine sediment metagenome | biome: marine biome [ENVO:00000428]; feature: marine pelagic biome [ENVO:01000023]; material: deep marine sediment [ENVO:00002113]; isolation source: pool of 5 deep marine... | reverse complement strand
TGGCCGCCGGAGGCATTATAAAACCGGTGACCTGGCGCGTTGGTTGGCGGACGGGAATATCCGTTTTATCGGCAGGCGGGATCAGCAAGTCAAAATCCGGGGATACCGGGTCGAATTAGGGGAAATCGCCAGTCACCTGGAAGCACATCCCGGTATAAAAGAAGCGGTTGTGATCCACAGGAATGACAGGGGAAGACAATACCTGTGCGCTTATGTTGTGCCCGGGCAAGCCCCGGGTCAGGAAATCATTGCCATGCCTGAGTTGAAAGCATACCTCGAAGGGAAATTACCGGGTTATATGATACCCGCCTGCTTTGTGAAAATAGGGAAGGTCCCTCTCAATCCCAGCGGGAAATTAGACCGTAACGCGCTCCCGCGGCCGTTGGAGTCCGACTTCCATTCCGGGAGTACATATGAAGCGCCCAAAACCGATATCCAGCAAATTATAGCAGAAACCTGGCAGGACGTGTTAGGCAGGGAAAAAGTCGGTATCCGGGATAATTTCTCCGACCTGGGAGGCAATTCCCTGGATTTCGTTAAAGTCGCCAACAAATTGAAGGAAAAGCTGGATAGGGAGATAACCGTGTTGACCCTGTTTACCTATACTACCATCAGATCGCTGGAACGTTACTTAATCGGCAGCCAGGGAGAAAACCCCCGGGAAGAAAACCTGCCGGACCGGTCTCAATTGATCGATGAATCTAAGGACTTTATATCTCAAGCACTGCGAAGATTAGACGATGATGGGGAGTAATATGAATGAAGCGGGAAAAAAAAATTCTCAAACCGGTATGGAAATAGCCGTTATTGGTATGGCCGGGAGGTTCCCCGGCGCAAACGATATCGAGGCCTTCTGGGAGAACGTAAAAAACGGGGTGGAGTCGGTGACATTCTTTACGGATGAGGAGCTGATGGACGCCGGCATCGAACCGGGAATTACCGGGAATCCCGACTATGTTAAAGCCGGGGGATACCTGGAAGATACCAGTTATTTTGATTCTGCGTTTTTTAATTATCCCCCCAATGAAGCGGCAATAATGGACCCCCAGGTGCGGTTATTCCATGAGTGCGCCTGGCACGCCCTGGAGAATGCCGGTTACGATCCCTTTTCTTACCCGGGTTTAATCGGGCTATATGCGGGTTATAACCCGAATGTGTTATGGAAAGTTGCACATTTACTGCAAACCGGGAGCGGCCCGGAGCTTTTTGAAATCGAGAATTTAAACAGTAATTTTTTTGCCACCTTGATTTGCTATAAGTTAAATTTAAAAGGACCGGCTGTGTCGGTGAATACCGCCTGCTCTACATCATTGGCGGCGATTCACCTGGCATGCCGCGCGTTATTAATCGGTGAAGCAGATATAGTCCTGGCAGGCGGCGTATCTGTAAAACTTCCCTTGAAAAGCGGTTATCTCTACCAGGAAGGAATGGTCATGTCTTCCGATGGTCACTGCCGCCCCTTTGATACAAAGGCAAGCGGGACAATCGCTGGTAACGGTGCCGGTATCGTGGTGCTGAAACGGCTGGTCAAAGCGGTAAAAGACCGGGATCACATATATGCCGTAATCAAAGGAACAGCCATTAACAATGACGGCAGTCGGAAAACCGGGTACACCGCGCCCAGCGTCATGGCCCAGGCGGAAGTTATCCAGACCGCACTGCGAATGGCCGGGGTAGAAGCGAGAAGTATTACCTATATCGAGACCCACGGCACCGGCACCCCCCTTGGAGACCCAATTGAAATCGAAGCATTAAAAAAGGCATTTGCCCATACCGGCAAAAAAAGATTTTGCCGTCTCGGGTTCTTAAAAGCCAATATCGGACACCTGGACGAGGCCGCCGGTGTCGCCGGTTTTATTAAAACCGTCCTGGCATTAAAACACCGTTTCATTCCACCTGCGCTGCATTTCGTTTCCCCAAACCCGGAAATCGATCTTGAAAACAGCCCTTTTTATATCGATAACAACCCCGGAGAATGGAAATCGGAAGAATTTCCGCTGCGCGCCGGGGTGAGTTCGTTTGGAATAGGCGGTACAAACATCCATGCCGTTTTGGAAGAATATTCGATTGACCCCGGCGTCCCCCAGGTAGGGCCGAAAGCGTTTCATAACGAAACGGATCCTTTTCATGTGCTCTTATTATCAGCTAAAACGCAGCCAGCGCTGGATAAAATGACGGAAAATCTTGCGGATTATCTTAAACGGCATCCCGGTTCGGAACTTGCCGATGTCGCCTATACTTTACAGGTAGGACGCAGCGCTTTCAATTATAGACAAATGCTGGTCTGCAGCAGCCAAAATGACGCTGCCGCCGGTTTATTAGCCGCCGCCCCCGGCAAAAAACGCCATTATATTACGGAATTGGACGACAGGCCGGTGGTGTTTATGTTTCCCGGCCTCGGTACCCAATATGTCGATATGGGAGTGGAACTTTACCGCAGGGAACCCCTATTCCGTGAAACCATGGACCGGTGCTTCGAGATATTGAAAAACCTGGGCGAGGAGGAAATAAAGGAAATCCTATACCCTTCCCGCCTGTCGTCCCCCGTGTCTTCCAATCATGCGGCAAACGATCGATCCGCGGAAACGATTCATCGATTCGAAATCGCCCAGGTGGTGATTTTCATATTTGAATATGCCCTGGCCCGCTTGATGATGAAATGGGGAATAAAACCGCATTCCCTGATCGGTTACAGTTTCGGTGAATACATTGCCGCCTGCATTGCCGGCGTATTTTCCCTGGAAGACGCATTAACGCTGGTAATCTACAGGGGCAAATTAATGCGGGAGATTCCCCCGGGAGCCATGACCAGTGTCCCCATGGATAAAAAAACGGTAGAGCCTTTCCTGGACCATCGCTTATCTATTGTCATCGATAACGGGGATTCCTGTATCGCTGCCGGGGCCGCCGGCGACATCGACGCATTCGAAAAACAAATGAAAGAAAAAAGATATATTTGTATGCGCTTGCATGCGTCTTATGCCCTTCATACATCGATGATGGACCCTATTTTAAACGAATTTGAAAGCCATGTGGGCCGACTGACATTGAACAAACCCCAAATACCTTTTATTTCCAATGTAACCGGTAAATGGATAAGCCCCGAAGACGCGGTGAATCCCCGGTACTGGGCCGCGCATTTGCGAGAAACCGTGCGGTTTGCAGACGGGTTGAAAGAATTAATGAACACCCGGGACGCCGTTTTCCTGGAGATCGGTCCCGGTGTTGTTTTAAGCACTCTCGCCCATCAATATAAAAGCAAAGAATCCAATCACTGCGTGGTCAACCTGGTGCGGTCGCCGGAACAAAAAATTTCGGACAGGGAATACTTAATGAGAAAAATTGGGGCGTTATGGCTCTATGGAACCCGCATAGACTGGACCGGGTTTTATGCCGGTGAAAAGAGAACCCGGGTTCCCCTGCCTTCCTATCCATTTGATAAGCTCTATTATACTGTGGATCTCCAAGTACAAACGTTGACGGCGGCGGCGCAGAAAGGTGGGATACAATTTGCAAAACAAACGTTCCCGCCGTCAACCGCGTCAACCGTGTCACCCCCGCCGGCACCCAACCGGCCCGGCCAAAAGACCCCATATGCGGCCCCCAGGAACAAAGCGGAACAACTCCTGGTGCAAATGTGGGAGGAAATACTGGGAACCCGTCCCATCGGCATCCATGACAACCTCCTGGAAATGGGAGTTACGTCTCTAAAAGGAATGACGTTTGTTAACCGGATCAAAGAGCGATTGGGAGAGATCATCCATGTCACGGCAATATTCGACGCGCCCACCGCAGCGGAACTTGCCGCCTATTTCAGCACGCACTACCCGGAAAGTTTTGCAAAATTAACAGGCATTCGCACAAACGAAGAAACGTCTCACCCCTTACCCCCGGGCGGGGAAAACGTAACCATGGGAAAGATCATGCGATTTCGTCGTTTTTTACCGGTTCAGCCGGCACCGGTGGGACTTGATGGTGGGAAAAATCCTTCGGCGGTATTTATACTTTCGCCGCCCCGTACCGGTTCCACCCTGCTGCGCGTCATCCTGGGCGGACACCCCCGGTTGTTTGCCCCACCCGAGTTGAACTTACTGTTATTCAACACGCTGGCAGAAAGAAAGACCGCATTTTCCGGCCCCGCCGCATCTCATCTCCAGGGTACAATCCGTGCCCTTATGGAAATAAAAAAATGCGGTGTTAAAGAAGCGGAAGAAATAATGGAAACCTTTGAAAACAGCGGTATGACGGTCAAAGAATTCTATTACCGGCTGCAAGAGCATTTGGGCCGGCGGTTGCTGGTGGACAAATCACCCGGTTATACCAACGATCTTGAAATCCTGGAACGGGCCGAACTCTATTTCCAGGACCCCCTGTATATCCATTTGCTGCGTCACCCGTACGGCATGATTCATTCGTTTGTGGAAGCCAAAATGGATTTATTAATGGGGCAGCAAGTAACGGATTTACTATCCTTAACCAGGCGTGAACTTGCCGAGATAATCTATACCAACAGCGTTTACAACATACTGGACTTTTTAAAACAGGTCCCCCAAGAGCGTCAACTGTGGATAAAGTTTGAAGACCTGGTAGCAAAACCCGAAGACTCTGCAAAAGACCTTTGCCGGTTTTTGAACCTGGAATTCCACCCGGAAATGACGCAGCCCTATAAAGAGAAGAAAAAACGAATGACCGACGGTGTATATTCCGGGGGGCAAATGATCGGGGACCCGAAATTTCACCGGCATAAAGATATTAACGCGGGAGTGGCGGAAAATTGGAAACAGCATTATACCGGAGACTTCCTGGGAGAACCCACGTTGGAAGCGGTAAAAATCCTGGGTTACACCCCGATTCATGAGCCTGGAGAAGATAAACACGAAGGGGAATTAGATGCGCTGCCCGGGAACCTGATGCTGTTAAATGGGGCCCCACAAGCCGCTGAAAATATTTTTTTCGTGCATGAACGAATCGGGATTCTCGGTGCATACTTAGAATTCTGTAAACAACTGGGTACCCGGTTTAATTGTTGGGGAATTCAACCCGGTAAATTAAAAAATTATGCGCCGCAAAATTGGACGATCGAGGACACGGCGGCAAGATATATTGGAACGATAAAAAAAGTACAACCGCAAGGGCCGTATTATATATTCACGTGGTCATTCGGCGGTCATATTGCCTTTGAAATGACCCGGCAAATGGAACAAATGGGAGCAAGTGTGGCGTTCCTGGCCTTCGTGGACTGCACCGGTCCCCTGGGGCGTCCCGGTGAAACCATCCGTGAATTTTCACTGGAAACAGAAAAGAATCTTTCAAAGACATTTTTCCCGGACACCGGTATCCGGGTAAAACTGGATAAAATAACCAATATAGATCATATCTGGCCGTTTGTGGTGGATTTGCTGCAATCCGGTGAATTCAACCTGGAAACGCTGAAACCGTTATTCATGGAACTGGCGGAAGTGCCGGCCATACCCAATTACAGTGATATCGGCGTTGAAGAAATCATTAATTATATCAATTTAAACAGGACATTTAAAAATGCCGGTGCCCGATATTTCCCGGCAGGCAAAATTCAAACACCCATTCATTATTTCAGGGCGAGTGAATCCGGGGAAGAAATTAAAGAGCATTGGAACGATTACTGCCGCACCCCCATCGTCTATCATGAAGTAAGCGGCAATCATAGTTCTATATTCTGGCAGCCGCAGGTGGTGGAATTTGGCCGTTTGTTTATTGAAGTACTTGAGAATATAAACCCAAATAAAAACTCTTAAATGAAAAAAACACGGCGAGTCCGGGTTTACCCGGGAACTATTTTTAAGGAGGACGAATATGACGGAGATATCGAAAGATCGAATCCCACTGTTTAACCGGTTGTTTCAAATTGAAAACAATTGGCATGATATCCTTTACGTCCACACCCCCTTTTGTGTACAGAAGTGTTACTATTGTGTCTACTCTTCCAAGAAGTATTCCGGGCCGGAGGAGCTGGACCGGTTTTACCACCAGGTGCTGCCGCAGCAGATCGAACGGCTCCGTCCGATATTGGAAGGAATCGCCTTTGAACAGGTCTATTTTGGCGGCGGCACCCCTTCTATTGCCGATGCCGGTACGCTGGCAAAAACTTTTGAACGCATACCCGGCTTCAAAGATATCCCGGTGAAATTGACCGAAGCCGCCCCGTTTACCATTACCGACGACCACCTGGAACTCTATCATCAATATGGATTCAAATTCGTGTCGATGGGGGTTCAATCCCTGTCCCCGCAAATATTAGAAGCCCAGAACCGGCGGTATGTGGATGAAGAAACATTGATACGTTTCTGCTCTGTCCTGGAACAATACGACATCATCAGCAATATCGATTTGATCTTTTACCTGGAAACCGGCCGATTGGAGGACCTCGAACAGAACAGGAAAGAACTGGGTGAGGTCATGTCGTGGATACGCCCCGCCTCCATTACCATTCATTCCAATTACCTGGCCAAGAAGTCGGTGGAAAAGCAGTTGGCTATGATTCGTTTGCTCAGGGAGATATTGGAAGAATACCCAGAATACCAATGCACCAATGCGTTGTTGGAAGAAACGGAAGCCGAAGTGGACATGAATTATGCGGCCGAATACCGCTTGATGCGAAAAGAAAAGGATTTCCATTTTTACATGACTCCAAAGCTGCCTGAATCGCATCGTTATGGACATAATATGGTGGCCCTGGGGACTTATGAGAAATTTAAACCCCGCTATAATTACTATTATATTTATGATTACATGGATAAATATTCCTTCAAGACCCTGACTAAAAAGTATAAGTTTTTATATACGGAGTTTGAAGAAACCCGCAGCAAACTTGGTTTACCCGCCGATAAATATATTACCGCCGGGCAATTCTTTAAAAGTGAAGAAGGGAGGGAGAAATTCAAGGAAATAATCAGGGAAAGTCAACTACCTTATTATGAATTGTAAATCCCTTTCATTGTGTCCTTTCGGCAAGTGTGCGTGACAGGAAATACTTTACCTGGCACCATCATCTCCCCCAGAGGGGAAATTCCTGCCTTCTCCTGCAAAAGGAACGTATGGTTCAGCGGTGGAAATGGTGTCCCGGAGTGGTGGAAACGTATTCCCGAGCGGTGGAAATGGTATGACGGAGTGGTGGAAATGGTATGCCGGAGCGGTGGAAATGGGGTGCCTGAGCGGTGGAAAAATGAAAAAAGACATTCTCGACTGTCACCTTTTCTCCTCAGAGGTAAAAACATTCTCCTGTTTTTTCTACTTCGTGTCCCTTCGTGTATCTTCGCGGCTAAAATATAAAACATCATAATTGATTATCCCCTTTTCTTTACAGGGTATTAATAAAAAGGTGGAGGCATAGATACTTGAAAGAGAACGATATCTATGGTAATCTCTCTATATGATTCTACAAAAAAATTCGGAGAAGAACGATGAAAAAAATAGCCATTTTAGTGACAATCTTATTATTTCTTTTATTAATCTGGCAGTGTGGAAACAACGGTGATACCATGACCGGTCAAAAACAACCGATGAAAAAAGCCGCTGCGGTAGACAAGGCGGTTATTAGCAAAGTGACCGATGCGCTGATTAAAAAACATGGAGACGAAAATGCCGAACGGATTAAACGAGGTGTTCGGCACGCGGCGGGATTATGGCGCCAATCCGACGGCAGCAGCGAAGCATTCGAAACCTTTTGCCTGGATCACTTTATCGCCGCGGAAGAAGAACGGGAATTGGTATTTAAAAAACTTTCCAGGAATTTCGAAGTGATCCTGGGGCATTTTAACAAAATCGAGCTAGACCTTAAAGCCCCGCTTCATCTTGATGCCGGGGAAATTCATCCTATCGATCAAATCTTTGGAGGCTGCGACGTGGGTTCGCACCTGGATGAAGACTTTTACCGGAATAAGATTGCTTTTATTGTTGCCTTGAATTTCCCTTACTATTCCCTCGATGAGAAAAAGAAACTGGGCAGGGATTGGTCTCGAAAAGAATGGGCTTATGCCAGGTTGGGCGATTTCTACATCTCACGGGTCCCGGCAGAACTCAAACAAAAATATTCTGAGGTCAATTCCAATGCCAGGGTTTATATATCACAGTACAACATTTATGCGGGCAAACTGGTCAACGATAAAGGTGAAAAATTGTTCCCCAAAGATTTGATATTGCTCTCCCACTGGAATTTAAGGGATGAGTTAATTGCGAACTACGGTACTGCCAGGGGCATGGAAAAGCAGCGCATGATCTATGAAGTGATGAAACGCATTATTTCACAGGAAATACCGCAGCAGGTAATCAACAGCAATCAATGGGACTGGAATCCATATCAAAACAAGGTTTTCAAAGATGGGGAGGTTGTTGAATTAAAACCCGAACCCAATACCAGGTATCAACACATCCTGAACTCGTTCCGGGCACTCAAGGCTGCGGATGCTTACTATCCGCCCTCCATGGATACTTTTATCAAGCGGAAATTCGCCGGAGAAATGGAAATTCCCCAGCCCGAAGTAGAAGCATTGTTTATCAAATTTATCTCGTCCCCCCAGGTGAAAAAAACAGCACAGTTGATCCGTTCGCGATTAAAAAGAGACCTGGAACCTTTTGATATCTGGTACGATGGTTTTACCGCCAGGAGCGGTATTTCCGAAGAGAAATTGAATGCGATCACCAGGAAGAAATACCCCACGGCAAAGGCCCTGGAAACGGATTTAACTAATATTTTATTAAAGCTGGGTTTTTCCCGGGAAAAGGCGGATTTCCTGGCGTCCAAAATTGTGGTGGAGGCTGCCCGCGGTTCCGGTCATGCCTGGGGACCGGAGATGAAAGCAGAAAAAGCTCACCTGCGGACCCGCGTACCGACTGACGGCATGAATTACAAGGGGTATGTTATTGCTGTCCACGAGTTCGGCCACAACGTCGAACAGATCGTTTCGTTGAATGACGTGGATTACTATATGATGCAAGGGGTCCCCAACACCGCTTTTACAGAAGCATTGGCCTATATTTTCCAGAAACAAAACCTGGATTTGTTGGGAATCAAAGAAACCAACCCGGATAAAGATTACCTGAAAGCATTGGAAACCTGCTGGAACGCGTATGAAATTATGGGTGTGTCGCTTTTGGACATGAGAACCTGGAAATGGATGTATGAGCACCCGGAAGCCAATGTTCAACAGTTGAAAGAAGCTGTTATCCGGATCGCTAAAGATATATGGAATAACTATTACGCGGATGTCTTTGGCGGGGTTAAGGACCAACCCATTTTGGCTGTTTATTCCCATATGATCCACTATCCCCTTTATTTAACCGGGTATGCGTACGGTGAGTTGATCAAATTTCAAATTGAACAACATCTTGAGAGCAAAGATTTTGCCGCTGAAGTAGAACGGATGTTTTCCGCCGGAAGATTGACCCCCAACCTGTGGATGAAGAACGCGGCAGGAAAAGAGATCGCCATCGAACCGATCCTGCAAGCCACGGATGAAGCGTTAAAGCATATCAAGTAAAGAAGTAGGGGCTTGATTTATCAAGCCCTTCAATCGACGTTTCATTCCAGGGTTTGATAAATCAAACCCCTACTATAAAATATACAAGAAATAATAAATAAAATGGGCAAGAAGTCAGGGAGTAGAAAGAAAAGTAGAAAGAAGAGTGGAAGCAAAAAGATCGTAAGACTTTTTACCGTTACCACGATTCTCGCTGCGTTGATTTTGCTGTCGATTCATGCCTTTATCGACCTTTTTGAAAAGGATATATTTGACGTTGTTATAAAACAAATCGAGAAAAATTCAGGCGGCGTATACACGATAAAATATGACCGTGTCGATCTGAATTTTTTCCAAAGAAGTATTCATATAAAAAATTTTTCAATAAATCTGGACAAAACAGCCCTTAATAAGATCAGTACCGAATCCGCCAAAAAGAAACTGCTGATTAATACCAAACTTCCTGTCTTAAAAATAGAAGGAATATCTATTTTTAACCTGATTTTCAGCAAGTCTGTAAGTATAAAGAATCTATCCTTAGAAGGTGAGGAACTGGTTATTTTTAAACGTACTGAACCTCACAAAAAAAATCCAATACTTCACATTCCCAAATGTTCACTTCATTTTTCCCGGTTAAAAATAAACCGGGGTGTTAAAAAGAATATCTTTTTTTATTTTAAATCCGGGGAATTTACCTTGGAGGAACCCAGGTTTATTTTTCCCCAGGGATTCTACATCCTCAATGCAAAGAAGCTGAACTTTTCAAAATTAACGTCTTCTCTTTCTATTCATTCCCTTGAACTGATCCCGGCATACTCAAAATATCGATTTGCCAGGTTAAAGGGATATCGAACCAACAGGATCTCATTAAAAATCGACAATATAGAATTTAAAGATATAGATTTTAATGATCTTTTTAAGAACCAGTGTTTTCATGCCAGGCTGTTAACAATTGAAAGGCCTGAGTTGGATATATTTAGAGATAGAAGTGTTCCTAAAGGTTCCGGGACAAAAGAAAAAAAATTCCCGCAGCAGTTGCTGCGGGAATTAACGTTTAAACTGGGGATCGATGAGATAGAAATCTCAAACGGCGGTATTGTTTTTTCAGTGAGTACGCTTATCCATAAAAGGAGAAAATCAGGCAACGTATTCTTTACCGATATAAATGCAAATATAAAAAATGTCACCAACGATACCGGCTTATTAAAGAAGAAGGCATCTACGGAGGTGAACGCTGATGCAAAATTAATGGGCAAAGGCATTTTAAATGCCAACCTCACGATTCCTATACACAGTAAAAGGAACAGGTTCACCTTTTCCGGCTCCCTGGGGACGATGAAAATGAAAGAATTCAACTCCATTTTAGAGAATACGGCTTACGTGCGAATTAACAGGGGGATCATTAACCGGCTTGATTTCTCAGCCAGGGCCAATAATAAAAGAATCAAGGGAGAAATGAAACTGTTGTACAACGATTTAAAGATATCGATATTAAAGAAAGTAGAAAAGCGAGAAAAAAAGAAATTGGTTTCTTTTTTAGCCAACATCATCCTTAGGGGAAATAATCCGAAAAAGGGAAAACCAGCGAGAATCGGTAAGATTAACTATGAGAAGGAACGCCCAATGACGATGTTCGGTTATATATGGAAATCCCTTTTATCAGGTATCAAATCAAGTATAAGGTAGTGAAAACGCAAAAAGGGTATAACTCCTGGTTCAATAAATTTCAATTTTTTCCGAACCTTTTCCCTTCTTATTTCGTATTAAGGATATAATAAAAAAATAACCACGGATAAATATAAAAAAAATTTGTGAAAATTCGTGTAATCTGTGGGTTAAAAACAAAAAGGAGGTAATTATGAAATTACACACCGTATTGATCGCAGCAACTTTATTAATCGCATGTGCGGTGGTTCATGGTTTCCCTTTCCAGGAAGACAAACAACTGAACCTGGCAGCCGATGGAATTAAAACAGTTGAAATCGACTGTGGCTCAGGGTATTTAAAAATCAAAGGGGTTGAAGGACTGGAACAGATTGAAGTAGAAGCCACACTGGTGGTAAAAGGAATCGATGAAGATGATATCGAGAGATTCAAAAAGAGACATGTTAAATTGAGCCTGGAAAAGAAAGGGACTTCAGCCGTTTTAATCAGCAAGATCGACTATTCTGCTATCTCGACCCTGTTTAAACCCAGATCGGCTCATATCAACCTGGATGTGCGGATTCCCAAAAACCTGGAATTGGTTATCGATGACGGTTCCGGTTCCATCGAGGTTGCGGATATTGCCAATAATGTAAAACTGGATGATGGCTCCGGCAGCATTGAGATGGATCATATAAAGGGCAATGTTTTCATTGATGACGGTTCCGGTTCCATTGAATTGACCACCATCGGCGGCAATGTGGAAATTGATGACGGTTCCGGAACCATTACCGTGGAAGAGGCCTCCGGGGATGTAGACGTTAAAGATGGCTCCGGCACTATCAAGATTTCTAAAATCGGCGGTTCCGTGGTCGTATCCGATGGTTCCGGCGGCATCTATATCGATGGGGTCGATAAAGATGTTAATATCAAACGTGATGGAAGCGGAAGTGTTTCCATCCAAAACGTCAAAGGAAAGGTCAGAAAGAAGTAGGAAGTAGGAAGTAGGAAGTAGGAAGTAGGAAGCGAAGAAGTAGAGACGCAATATTTTGCGTCTTTACCGACTAGAAGACACCGGGGATGATTTCGCTGCAGTATTTGCAGCGGTTTTTCTTCATACCTACAACGCTAACTGCATAACGCATCCGTTCAATCAATAACTTCCCACAAGACGGACAATAGGTGTTCTCGGCATCGGAGATGAGATTGCCTACATACGCAAACTTGACACCATTATCCATGGCAATCTTCCTGGCCCGGTGAAGCGTCTCCGGCGGTGTGGGCGGGATGTTCTTTAACATAAACGTGGGATAATACCGGGAAAAATGAACCGGTACATCCGGACCCAACTCCTTTATAATCCATTTGGTCATGGCATTGATTTCCTGTTTGCTGTCATTCAGCGTAGGAATCAGCAGCACCACAATCTCATACCATATGCCTTCATCTTTCAATACCAGTAGTACGTCCAGGACCGGTTTCAGTGTGCCATCGCACATTTCCTTGTAAAATTTCTCAGTGAAGGCTTTTAAATCGATTTTCACTGCCCCCAGGTACTTGCACAGCTCACGCATGGGTTTTTCCTGAATATATCCATTGGAAATCATAACATTGGGCACGCCCCATTTCTTGCCTTCAATGGCACAGTCCAACATATATTCAAAAAATATTACCGGCTCTGTGTAGGTATGGGCTACGGTTTTGCAGTTTCTCTGCCGGGCCAAATTAATAACCTCTCTGGGAAAGAATTTGTAACTTTTGACTTGCTCCGGCCGTTTTTGTGAGATTTCCCAGTTCTGACAGAATTTACAGACAAAATTACAACCCGCTGTAGCAATAGACAACGCCCGCGTGGTGGGATAATAATGGAATATGGGTTTTTTCTCAATGGGATCGATATGAGCGGAACATGGGTTTCCATATACCAGGGTATAGTACATGCCTCCCTGGTTCTCGCGAACGCCGCAGGTGCCCCGCTCCAGGTCCGCGACCCGGCATTCATGCGGGCATAGTTTGCATATGACTTTCTTCTCCGCTTGCTTATCATAATACTTCGCTTCCCTCATAAAGGGATTCTTATTCGGCGCGGGAAACATTAACGTCCCGTCCAACATCGCTAACGAGCAAACCGAACAGGTCGTTAATGCTTGCTTTAAAAACGCTCGCCGTGTTAGTTCATCGTTCTTCATTCCTTACTCCTTACTTCCTACTGCTTACTAAATCACTATTTTATCAATATATTTCTCATCTATATGGCCCAATTTCAACCGCGATGCCGTATAAATATATTTCGGTTCACGACCCACTGCTTTTAAGGATTTTAATCCCAATTTCTTTCGGCCTTTTTCAATGATCTGCCAGCCAACATAATCCAATGCCACCTGGTCCTGGCTCACCAGGAGCCCACCGTATTCAATGGCATATTTGGGATAATAAGCAGGTCCATTGTTTAACTGCACCCGCGTCGCATCACATATAACTATACGTATTTTGTTCTTGATAATGGAATGCGTGTTTAGTTCGGCAACATATGGATCACAATTGTTGCGATGGAATTTATTGGGATTGTAAATCGCTCCGTAAAAGTTTTTCAGAGCGACAGAGATACCGGCAAGATCATGATCCTTTAATACTGGCACATTGATCAGGGCATCCACTTTCTCCATGATCCGGCTGAACCGCGTACCCACACTGTGGGCAAATTCGATGGTATCGGAATAGCCATCTCCATAACTAAATGAATCAGTCCCAATCACCCGCCCCCCGGAACGGCTGTAAGAAAAACCGGCCCGCTCCAATTCACGATTGGTGCGCTCCCAGATGTAAATGTTCTTTTCCCGGACCCCACAGGAAAGCAAACCCTCCACAATGGCCATTACCAAACCATATCCGGAAGATAAAAGCTTACCCGGAAGACAACTCAATTTAATGCCGATTCGTTCACCCGGAGAAAACAACGACTTCCAGGCCGCCGCCGGTGAAGAATGACCGGTGAGTTTCACCAGCGCCCGGTCCAAAAACAATGCTGCGTTTTCTTTAGACACCTGATGGTTCACCCGTTTCAATTTATCAGACCGGGCAATCACTACACGGCTCTTGCCAGTCGACGGGATTAGAAAATAAGGAAAACCGAGATACGCAGTTAACCCCACCGCTGACGATAAAACCGTCTTACCAAATTCCCGCCGCGTTATACTCATCTTCTTATCTCCTTTTTTCCTTCGCGTTCCTTCGCGCTCTTCGCGGCTAAAAACAGAGTTTATTTTTCTTTTTTGAGGTCATGTTCTCCAAACACCAGGGCCTGGAAAATAAAAAACTCCATTCCCTCGGACTTGTACGCATCAAAAGGAAGACCGGCTTTCATGCATAACCGTCCCAGGAACATGTCCAGCCCCCATCCGGTCTCTGTCGCCACTTGCGGCAGAAAAACCGCCTGCCGTCCGTATTTTTTGATAATTACACCATCCGTACCCAAACGAATTTTTTTGTAATCATCAATCTTCTGCAAAGGTGTCATCACAGAAATTTCCATTTCAATCTTCTTCAATTCATTCTTCTTTAACAAAGGGAATCGATAATCATTAAACGCAGCGTTGAGTGCATTCTTGCGAACCCCATCCCATAAGGGTTCGATTCCAACAAGGGTACCAATGCAGCCGCGAAGCTCACCGCTCTTTCTAAGAGTAACAAAAACACCGGCTTTTTCTTTCAACAAAGGCGTCAAACTGGATTTATACTTTTCTTCCACTGCCTCCGAAGACGTATTTTTTTCAGCGAAATGGTCTTCCAGGGTGCCCCGCGCAATGGAAAACAGTGTTTTCTTTTCTTTAATACTCAAATTCATGGGTTTATTCCCTGTGTTTAATGTGGTTTTCTCGTTTTCCTCCGGTGCTTTCCCAGGACCGCGGTTGACACGGCGTTTGTCTTTACCCTTACCTTTACTTTCACTAATAATAATCGATGCATAACTGACACTGAAGGAGTAATCACCGGAACGGTCTGCGGATTTATAGTAATCGATAAGTGTCCCGGCATAGTTTTCACCTGCAAACATATTCATCATGACACCTACCGGTATAAACCCACACATGGTGATGTTGGTATCTCGTTTGTACTGGAAAAAACCATTAAAATCCAGTTTTTTGATGCAGTCTACCATTCCCATGTCCAATTTGGTTAAATTCTCTTTGATATTTTTCCTGAAGGGAGTATAACCGTAGCCGTTCCCATAGTGAGTGAAGTCTGTACTGGCAATCACCAGGGTTTTGGGAGTGAGGTACTTTTTGATAATTGCAGCCATGGGTTTGAAGTCCTCTTTTTTCAGGTAACCGAAAAGGATGGGTACGATTTTGTAGCGGTTGTTTTTCAGTTTTCCCTGGATATATTGCAAAAAAGGCAGGTGGGTTTCCAGGGAGTGTTCGTTTTGTAAGAGGTTATTATTTATCCTGAAGAATTTTTCTTTTGCCAGTTGGGCAGTGACCTGGGTATCCACCGGGATGTTTCCCAGGGGGGTGCTGTTGTATTCAAATTCCGAAACCGCTGCACCATAAAATCCTCCCCCATGCGAGACACCCAGCATGATGACCCTCTCCAACCCGGGTATTTTTTCCAATTGCTTGTAGGCACGTGCTGCGCATTGCCCGGAATATGTCAGACCGGCATGGGGCCCGATCAAACCCACAATTTTCCCGGGAATGGATTTACTCTTGGCGTTATTAAAAAATGTGTCCAGCATTTGGCTCAATTCGTCCGGGGAGCGAGGATACCACGCGATACCGGTTAAATGACGCCTGACCTTTTTTTCTTTGGGAAATATAAAGGGAATCACCAGAAGCAATGCCATAAGAAAAATCACACTTCTTTTATAAAATGTCATTTTTCCTCCTTTGTCCATAGGTTTATACTAAACAAATCCCCCGCTAATGTCAAGAAAAAAAATTAGGAAGACGCTAAGAACGCGAAGAGAAGAAGAGAAAAAAAGATGAAAATTACAATTTCAAATTAGAACAAAAAGACAGGTCTACTTCTTACTTGCTTCTTCTTTATCTTTACCTTCTTCTTCTTTTTCCTGTTTTGGTTGAGGTTGAAGGAGTCCGACTTTTTCCAGTATTTTTGATCGTAAATCTTTATAGAGTTCCGGGGTGTCTTCCAGTAATTTAGTTGCCGCGGTCTTTCCCTGTCCCAGTTTTTCTTCGCCGTAGGAGTACCAAGAACCGGTTTTGTTAACAATGCCGTGAAGGACTCCCAGGTCGATGACATCACCTTCTTTTGAAATTCCCTTTCCGAACAAGAGGTCCACTTCAGTGGCTTTAAAGGGAGGTGATACCTTGTTTTTCACGATTTTAATCCGTGTTCTGCCGCCTACTACATCGGTTCCACTTTTTAATGTTAGTATCTTGCGGACTTCTATCCGCATAGAACTGTAAAACTTTAACGCCTTTCCGCCGGTGGTAGTTTCAGGACTTCCCATAAACATCCCGATTTTTTCTCGCATCTGGTTGAGAAAAATAAAAACCGTTTTGGAGCGGGAGACAATAGCAGTAAGTTTTCTTAATGCCTGGCTCATCAGCCGTGCCTGGAGTCCCATATGGCTGTCCCCCATATCACCTTCTAATTCGGCTTTAGGAACCAACGCAGCTACACTGTCAACAACAATCATATCCACACCCCCGGAGCGGACCAGGATTTCAGCGATCTCAAGAGCCTGTTCACCGTAATCCGGCTGGGCAATATAAAGTTCATCGATATTGACGCCCAAATTTTGAGCGTACGTGGGGTCCAGTGCATGTTCCGCATCGATAAATGCAGCATGACCACCGGCCTTTTGAGCTTCGGCAACAGCTTGAAGCGCAATGGTGGTTTTACCCGAAGCTTCAGGTCCGTAAACCTCAGTAACCCTCCCCCTGGGTAATCCACCTACACCGGTGATGATATCCAATGATAAACATCCGGTGGAAATGACCGGCACTTCAATTTTACTCCCACCTCCCAATTGCATGATCGCGCCTTTGCCAAATTGCTTTTCAATCTGCAATACCGCATTCTTCAGGGCTGAGTCTTTCTGGTTTATCTCACTCATTTTCTCCTCCGTCTTTTCCGGGATTTTTTCGTTTCATTTTTATTTAGCCATATATTCGATTTTCTCGAAGTCTTCATCATCCCTGCGATAGGATTCAATTAGTTCCTTCAGTGAATTCAGCATATTGACGATATCGTTTTCGATTTCGACTCGTCTAAATTTTAGATTTCGGATTTCCTCTTGCAGTTCCCGCTGCCTGTTGATGGCATTGTTAATAATGGCTTCAGCTTTTATTTCAGCTTCTTTGATTACCAATTCCGATTCTCTTTCTGCATTCATCTTGATTTCATGTGAGAATTTCTGCGCAGAGATCAATGTATCTCTTAAAACGTCTTCGCGTTTTTTAAGCTGTAACAGCTTTTCTTTGTTCTTATCCAGTTCATTTTTTAATTTTTCCCGTTCAAGGATTTCATTTTCCAGTACTTCAGCAATTTGAATCAAGAAGTGGTTGACTTCCTCTTTGTCGAATCCCTTGACTCTTATGGAAAATTTCTGACTTAAAATATCCTGGGGTGTTAGTTTCATTTTTTCACTCCCTATGTCTTATCCGCCTATCCCCTCATCATTAATTGGCGTGCATAGTCCCCCAATGTACTGATGATCACAGTATTGATAAGATAGAGGACCATTACGATAATAATCGGTGAAATATCGATGCCGCCGATAATAGTAAAGGGTAAATGGCGATGCACAAACCGGAATACCGGGTCTGTTATGCGCCTCAATAAAATAATGAGATTATTGGTGGGAATGTTTCCCATCCACGAGATGACAGCCCGGATTAAAATAATGACACTATAAACATAAATCGCTACACTGATTACTTGCACCAAAGCATTTAAAAATCTACCCACGATCACTTCGGACGTCTCCCAAATAGGGCCGTACCAATACGAACGATGGTCGCTCCTTCTTCAACTGCCACTTCATAATCATTGGTCATGCCCATAGAAAGGTGCTTAATTTTAAAATTAGGTAGGTTCATGCTGTTAATTTCATCTTTTAATTCTCGAATTCTTCTAAAATAAGGGCGAACTTCCTCAGGATCATTACTGAGGGGAGGTATACTCATTAAACCTGTGATTTTTACCCTGTCCAAAAGGGAAATATAGTTTAACGCTTTTTTTAGCCCGTCAACAGTAAAACCGGACTTATTCTTTTCTTCCCCAATATTAATTTCTATAAAAACTTCAATTTCCTTACTGACCCGTTTATGAATATGTTCCAGGGATTTTACACCATCCACCGATTGAATAAAATCAAAGCTTTTCAATATCCGATTAATTTTGTTTTTTTGAAGTTTACCGATAAAATGCCATTTAATGTCCAAATCTTTTAATTCCGTTTGGTGAACTTCTGCTTCTTGAGTTTTGTTTTCTCCGATTAGCTTTACTCCACACTTATATGCTTCTTTTATTCTTTCTGTCGGTTGGCTTTTGGCAACGCCCATGATCAAAACTTCCGACGGACTCCTACCAACCCTCTGGCAAGCTTTTCGTACTATCTTAGATATTTTGTCATAATTGTCTTTAATACTCATCGTCAACTTCCCTCATATTCATTTTCAAACCGTAAAGCATCCTATATTATATAATATTTTGCAGTAAATTACTAATAATTTAACGAATTTTAGCGATTTTAGGGAGGAAAATGACAGAATCCGACTGATTTTTGGGCATTCAGTGCATAATTTTGACTATTTTTGGGGCAATCACAGAGAGTGCCTGCCCTTTAATGATTTTTTTTACCAGGTCAAATTTGGAATTGCTGAGATTTTATTTGCAAATTTGTCAATTGTCCTGTAATATTTTTCTTTGTAAAATTTGAAAGCGAAGAGGTTTAAAATGTCTGATAAAGGTAAATTCTCCTCTTTTTTAAGTGATGTGGCTGGAATTATTAGCACCCCGGCGACTACCCTGGGAACATTGATGAAAGAAAAAAGATGGGTTCCTGTTTTTCTGTTGTTGGTCATTACAATCGGCATTCTTACATATATCATTCATCCCCTGCAAATGAAACAATTATCCGAACAGGCCCAGGCGACCGGGTATTTCTCCGAAGAAGAGGCCTCATATTTTTTTAGCACCTCCACATTTTCCAGGTTTATGGTTTGTGCTCTTTTAACCCTGGTAAGAACGTTGCGCCTGGTTTTCGGTGCGTTTTTTGTATATCTTTTTTACGGCATAGGTGGAGCTGAGGGGGAGTACTCCAATTATTTCTCTTTGGTGACCAATGCATCGATTATCGATATACTATTTCCCTATTTAATGAATTTTTTTTCCCTTTTATCCGCTGCAAATATTGCTGCTCTATCAAAACCGGCCCTGCTGTTATTTTCACCCGATTCCATGAGCTTAAACTCCTTCATCCTGGCCCGGTTGGATGTTTTTGACATCTGGTATGTGATAGTGATTGCCGCAGGCGTTCATGTCTTTTCAAAAATGAACTTCAGGAAAAGTTTGATTATATCAATCCTCTATTTTCTATTTAAGGCATTCATCGGTGTTGCCTTCGGATTTTTGGTATCCCAGTTCATGCCAAGGGCATGAAAAATCCGAAATTCGAATATCGAAATTCGAAAGCCCCCGGCGGGGGCGGCCTATTAGGAATTCAAAATTCTAATGCTCAAAATTCAAAGCCCACACAAGAGGTGCTTGTTTTGGTCATTTGAATTTTGGTCATTCGGATTTGTTTCGGATTTCGGGTTTCGGATTTCGAATTTTTTGTACTATATTGATAATTCTCTCAATAACTCTTCAAGGTATCCCATGCGGCGGTTATCTCCTTTTTCTTGCCAATCCGCTGCCCATTCCATTAGTTCTTTATGGATTGTTTCAAGGACTTTTTGCCGAGCCTCTCCTTTCAAATAACGGCGGCAGAAGCGAATCCGGTTGCGCTGAAAGTAAAAGGTGGTATAAAGAGGTTTTTTGCGGCAGGTCTGGCCGCCGCCGTGTTTTATCAAGGCATCATAACACCGTGCCAGGGGGNNAATCCACAAAGCAGTTCCCGGCATATAATCTTTTTGCGGGTCCAGGAGCGCTGGCATTCCGTATTCATGGTAGTGGTGAATGGTGCCGGTATCGGCATTGAAATAGGCACCGATGGAGTCGATGGCATCGGGCCGGGAAAGGTAGACAATCAACGGAGCCACCATCCCGGCGTTGGTTTGAACGGCAGTGTGGGCACAGGCTTCTGCTGCGCCAGGTTCCACCAGGGTATCGTTGGTGCAAAACAGCGCCGAAGAGCAGCCGCTGGAAAACACCCATGCCAATGCCCGGTTAAATCCACCGGAGAAACCGCGATTTTCTTCGACTCGTTGATGATGACACAAAGGAAAATCCCGGTTCAACTGTTCAAAAACCTCCGGTTGGGAACCGTTGTCAAAGCAATAGATTTGCTGCGGTGGATAGCCGGCCTCCAGGATGGATTGAATACAGCGCTGCGTCAAACGGATTTTATTGTAATGTAAAACAACAACGGCAATTTCTTGTTTCAATTTAGCGTCTAAATCCAGGCGGCGAAAATCTCTGTGCCCTGCCTTTCGATCTTCTCCCATTTACCTGCCCGGCCGCTCTCTTTCCTCAGGTCAAAGATCAAAAGATAACCAATACGTTCATTCTGCCGCTCAAGATAATCGCATAACTGAGCGATTCCTGTCTGATGATAGGTTTCCCCCCGCCAGATTTTAAGTTCAATGATGTATTTTTTATTTTCATAGGTAATGACGATATCCAGACGCTTTTCCTCAGATATCTGAACCTCCTTGAAATCAAAGCCTATCCCGTTAATGATTGGTCTTATAAACGCCAGGAACAGCAGTCTGCCGTTTCTTTCGAGGAAGTCTTTATCCTTTGCGCTGTACTGCTCTTTCATAAATTCCTGGAATTTTCGTATGGCTTTTTCAATGTTTAATGTGCCGTCTTCCTCGATATAACTGATGCTGACATGATCAAATCTTATCTCCCCGGAGGTTTCCATTTTAGAGGCCATATAATTATAAATGCGCTGCTCATATAGACGGTTATGGATTTTTGCTCGTCCTCTATGCCTGCGCAAAACACCATACATGTCACCCAGGTGAATCACCGGGTTATCCAGGTTATAGGAAAATTCCCTCTCATTCATGATAATCTTAAATACAAGCTCATAAAGCTCCGGGTTGTTCTCCAGGTTTTTTATCAGGCTTTTGAAATTGGTATTATTCTCGGTAAGAGCAATTTGAACCGCGCCAACCAGGTCGTGAGGTTCCCATTTCTTTTTACTTTTGTCCAGCAATAGCTCTTCGTCGATAATTTTGCACAGGTAGCTCACCAGGAATGGATACCCGGAAGTAAAATAAAAAAGTTTTTCAGCAAAAAATGGAATCTCTATTTTGACCTGTCGTTCGTTTACGTATTCCTCCAGCATAGAAGAAATTTCTTCAAGGGAAAGAGCGAGGTCCACTTTAAAGTCCACAGCGATATTCCAGGGACTGTTGTACATCTTTTTTTCTTCCGGGCGAATTTTGGCTTTTAGTGTTTTGACATCGTGCACCCCGGCAAGGATGACGGAGTGAAAGGCGCTCCCTTTTCCCTGGTTTCTCCTGAGATACTTTGCCCGAAGCATGCCCAGGAAATCCAGGAATAATTGATTGTTGCTGGCTTTATCCACCTCATCGATTATCAGGACCACTTTCCGGTCTGAACTGGCAATAATCCGGGTTAGAAATGTATTTAATTGCTTCAAATTGGCAATGGTCTTTTTGTCCTGGATTAAAGCTAACAGTTCTTTTTCCTGCAAAAATTCCAATTGTTCACTCAGTATATCCAGGAAAGTAGAAATAAACCATTCTTGTTTTTTATAAGTGACGGCATCGATCTCCTCGAAGCTAATACTCAATACCAGGTAATGTTTGTTTTTTAGCAGTTTCTGTTCCAGTAAATAGATAATGGTGGTTTTACCGTATTGGCGCGGGCGGTTGATGGTGAAATAATCGCCATTGGCTACCATTGCCATGATCTTGTCCAGCTTTTTGGACATATCTCCCATATAATGCCGCCTGGGAATACAATTGCCGGTTATATTAAATTGCTTTGTCATCCTGCTTCATTTGCTCCGAAAATCAATCCAACTAGATTATAGCAGATTCAGAGTGTTTTGAGAATATTCTTTTGGTTTTCTCTATTATATTCTCTCTTTTCCTTACCTATAATAACTGCCCCCGCCGGGGGATTGGCCGCCGGGGGTAAAAAATAATGGAAAATGGTCTTGAAATAAACGGCAAATGATTATATAATCTCTACCAGGCTGCGCCAGTAGCTCAATGGATAGAGCGTTTGACTACGAATCAAAAGGTTGGGGGTTCGAGTCCCTCCTGGCGCGATTCCCATTTTCCCCGCTTAAAAGGAGAACAATATGCCGGATGATAAAGACCCTTCCATGGAATCGTTTATCTCTGCCAATAAGGAAATCAATGTTGACCAGATTATGAGTGCGATTCAAAAACGCATCCAGGAGAAAAAAGATGCCGGGGTCATCAGACAAATCGAAGTCGATGAAATCGTGGATATGGAATTGCTGCCGCTGCCAGATTTCCTCGAAGTACCCAATGTCTACGAACCCCACCTGTATCCGACTCAACCGGATGCCCCTCCTAAAAAAGAATTTCATCCCCTGGAGATTACCTTCGAAATAGAAGAGGGGCCGGGATTCCGGGGATTTATAAAAAAAATTTTCATCAAGATAAGAAAGGTTATATTTCCTTTAGTACGATTTATGACACGACCGATCTATAACGAATTAAAGCAGTTCAGCGGCGACAGGTATAACGATAATGCTTATAAAACCTTCAAAAACACCGAGGAGATCGAGAATTATAAACAGGTGGTGATGCAAAGTAAAGAGTATATCAAATTGCTGCACAATGCCTTGAACAATTTGATCGTGGAATCATCAAAACTGAAAATTGACCACGAATTGCAAAAAACAAAAATAAAAGTCCTGGAAGATAAAATCGAATTCCTGGAAAATCGAGAACGGGCGATTGAGAAAAAAATCTTCCCCCAACCGGATTCAACTTAATTACAATGAACATTCACCAGTTTTTAACTTCCCATTCTTATGGGGATGCCATTGGCAATGAGGCATTGGAAATCAGGAATTTTTTACGAGACCAGGGCCATCATTCGGAAATATTTGCTCTCTTTTATCATCCCCGGTACGCGGACCAGATCATCAATTACCTGGAGTACGACAGGTATTCTGCCCCGGAAAATATTATTATATTCCATTTTTCTATTGGTTCACCGGTAACAAAAAAATTTCTAAGAGTCCCGGATAAAAAGGTAATCATTTACCACAATATTACGCCCTTTGAGTTCTTTCTTGATTACCACCGGGTGTTGGCCAAGGATTGCTACAAAGGTAGGATTGAATTGAAAAACCTGGCAGACAAGGTGGACCTGGCACTGGGAGATTCGGTGTACAATGAAAGCGAGCTTAAAGAGGCTGGTTTCCCCAATACCGGCGTGCTGCCCCTGGTGATGAATTTTGAGAAATTTGAAAAAGAAACCGTTCCTGTTTTAAAGGAAATTTTTGCTGACGGAAAAACCAATATCCTCTTTGTGGGGCGAATCATTCCCAATAAAATGGTAGAAGATGTCATCAAAACGTTTTATCTCTACCAGGAGTATTTTAATGCCAATTCGCGGTTGTTTATCGTGGGTGAATACAGGGGATTTGAACGGTATTATTCGGCCCTTCAGAACCTGGTCTCCCAACTGGAAATAAAAAATGTTCATTTTACCGGTCATGTCCCGGATGACGAATTGATCTCATACTTTAAATTATCCCACTTGTACTTGCACATGAGTGAGCATGAGGGATTTTGTGCCCCTATCCCCGAGAGTTTTTATTTGGATATCCCGGTGGTGGCTTTCAATGCTGGTGCGGTGCAGGAAACCATGAACAGTGGGGGTGTCCTGGTGAAACAAAAGGATTTTCTCCAGGCAGCTGCATTAATAGATCAGATTCTCACTGATTCCCGGTTGAAAGAGAAGATTCTCCGTTCGCAGCAGGAGGCATTGAAAAAATACCTGAAAAAGAAAACCGGGAAGATATTATTGGAACATTTAAATAGATTATGATTGTTAAAAAAATGTTTCCCTTTTACACAAGGAGTACTGATTGAATGAAGCGTAAGGAAATTGTGTTAACCAAAGAAACTCGGAAAAAAGAGTTTGTAAAGAGAGTAATGGATGCGATTTCGCCGCATTTAACCTTGAAATCTTTCTATAAGGTGGCAATAAAGATAAATCTCTCCGGACCACGTGAGATTTATGCCAATACCAATTATGAAACAGTGGACTCATTGATATTTTATCTTAAAGATCATTTTGGCATTTCGGATATATCTGTGATTGAGGGGTCGGATGGCGCGTACTACTATGGCAAAAGCACATGGGACATCTTCTATAAGTTTAAGTACAAAGAAGTGGAGTTGAAAGGTGCTAAGTTGATCAACCTTGATGAGCTGCCTCATGAGTATAATCTCGAAGTGGCCACTTTTGCCGGTCCCAGGGAGGTCAGTTACACCGGGTATGAAGCTGATTATATGATCAGTGTTGTGCCTCCCAAGACCCATAATATATTTCCTATTTGCGGGTCTATTGTTAATATGCTTGGTTTTGTAACAGCTGAAGAACGGGCATTCCTGTTCGGAGCCCCTATTACGGAGTTAAAAAAACTTAGTGCCTTGAAGAATGAGAAGTTTATTCAATTGCTGGAGAACGGAGGTAAAAATTTTGCCAGGCTTTTAAAAGAGATTACTCCCTCGTTGACAATAATTGATGGGCTCTATGGGATGGAGGGCAAAGGACCTATAAGGGGAAGTCCTGTGTTTCATGGATTTGCCGTGGCTTCTGAGGATGTGGTGTTGGCTGATTCCCTTACCACCTATATTATGGGTTTTGAGGTGGACCAGGTTCCTTACATTACGTTTGCTTATAGGATGGGGGTAGGCAATAACCGCTGGCATAAAATCATCGGTGTGGACCCATCCCAGGTGAAGTTCCCTTATCGTCCCCATCCGCTGTTTCCAAAACAGAAATTGTGGCACGAATACTACAGACAAAGGACGGACAAGTTCAGTTACGGAAATGCCAGCCGGGGGCATCGTTACTCTAAAAAAGAAAAATTCAGGAAAGGGAAAAGATGAAATGAAAGAACAATTAAGCAAACATATAAAATTATTAAAAGATGGGAAATTATCGGAAAAAGAGTTTTTAGCGTTTTTGGAGAATTTTCCTTATAGAGATATGGGAGATATTAAACTGGACTTTCACCGGAAAATCCGGAGGGGATTGCCTGAGGCCATATACGGCAGTGGAAAGAGTATGGAACAATTGGAAAAGATAATCAACCGGTTCAGCGAAATTGGTGAAGATATATTGATTACCCGTGTGGATGCTGATAAATTTGGGAAACTGTCTGCGTGCTGTCCGGGTTCCCGGTTGGTGTATCATGAAAAAGCCCGCATTGTTACGTTTGCCAGGAAACCGGAAGTGAAATTTAAAGGAGCGGTTTTGGTGATTTCTGCTGGTTCTTCGGATGAAGGGGTGGCGGAAGAAGCTTATGTATCGGCGCTGTACCTGGGGAATAAAGTGGACAAAGCTTATGATGTGGGAGTGGCTTGTTTGTCCAGGATTCTTGATTTGAAGGGCTGTTTTAGTGATTACAGTGTGATAATTGTGGTGGCGGGAATGGAAGGGGCGCTTCCCTCTGTGGTGGCTGGTTTAACGTCGACGCCGGTAATTGCGGTTCCCACCTCTGTCGGTTACGGTGCCAATTTTGGCGGGGTATCTGCTCTTTTATCTATGTTAAATACCTGTTCCGGGGGCGTTAGTGTGGTGAATATCGATAATGGTTTTGGTGCGGCTTACCAGGCTTCCCTGATCAACCAAAAAATTTCCCTGTTGATTGATACTCAGTCATGACGGCGTGCGTCGTCACCCGGAGACAATGAAAAAGGGGAAACCACAGATTACACAGATTACGCAGATTTTTTATATTTTTTTTATAATCTGTGTAATCTGTGTAATCTGTGGTTTTTTTCATGGTAGGGGAAGACATTAATCAAGTAAATCTCTCATAATATTGTGAATGGTTTGGTGCAAGCGGTGGATACTCCTGTGATTGATAATATGATAGTCGGCAGCAGCAATGGGGCCGGCCTTTTCGATATTCTTTATTTCAAAAAAATCTCTTTCATCTACTTGTTCCGGGGTAAGGGGTCTGATTTTGCGTTTGCCCAGTCTTTGATATCTGAGTTTTTTGGGTGAATGGATAGCCAGGAGAAATAATTGTTTGGGAAATTTTTCTTTCAGGTAGATGTATTCGGAAAAACTGTATAAACCGTCGATGATGACGTCAGACCCCTCTGATAAATAGGAATCTATGGTATTGAAGGCTTTTTTAGCCATCACATCAAGTCCGTATTGTTTGCGTAAATCTTCTCTTACTAATTTTTCGTTGGTGCTGTTGATTTCCAGGTTTCGTTTTTTCACTTCTTCCAGTACAAAGCCGCCGAAATAGATGGACTTAAATTTATAGTTTTTCTCGATATACCTGGTTACAACGGATTTCCCTGTCCCGCACAGTCCCACGACTGCCAGGATAACATTGCCGCTGCCCATTGTTTACGCCTCGCTCACCTTACTCGCTCAACTCTTGCGCTGTCACGATACCGTGATTGCCGTATTTGCCTTTGAGTTTTTGGTCTACGATATCGGGAACCATGGACCTGATTTCACCTCCCAAAAGGTATACCTCTTTCACCAGTCTTGAGCTTACAAAGGAGTAGCTCACCGAAGGAACAAGGAAAATAGTTTCTATTTCTTGATTAATCTGGCGGTTCATCAGGGCCATCTGGAATTCGATTTCAAAATCCGATATCGCTCTTAACCCTCTTACCACAGTTTTTACGTTTCTTTTTTTCAGGTAATTTACCAGTAGTCCTTCAAAATAGTCAATTTCTATCCTTTTGTTTTTTCCAAAGGTTTCTTTCATTATTTCTAATCGTTCTTCTAAAGTGAACAGGTAGGTTTTGGCGGGGTTTTTTAAAGCGGCAACAATAATTTTGTCAAAAATTTTCAGACCCCGTTGGATGATATCGATGTGCCCGTTGGTTAACGGGTCGTAAGAACCCGGGTAAACTGCGATTCTGTCATTCATTTTTAACCTCGCTTGTAATGGTTATTCTTCTTTGATGCTTAAAAGCTCTATCTCAACTTCTTATCTTCTCAACTTCTTGATTTAACTATTTACCGGCCGTATTTGTACTTATCTTCAATAATATCGTTATCCTGCCATTCTTTTACCCAATCTTCCACGGAAAAAACCATATACTTTTTTTCTTCTTCTTTGACAGAGGTAATCACCCGGTTTAATCCGCAGTTGATGATCATTTTTTTGCAGATAAAGCAGGGAAAGGCATCGATAGGTTTGTTTGTTTGGCGTGATTCGCCGTAGATGAATATATTGCCGCCCAGCAAGCTGACACCGGCCCGGGCTGCGTTAATGATAGCGTTTTGTTCCGCATGAACTGAGCGGCACAATTCGTACTGGGTTCCCGAAGGGATTCCCAATTTTTTCCTCAGGCAGAATCCATGTTCCATTGAGCTTTTGGTATGGCGGGGAGCGCCCGCATAACCGGCGGAAATGATCTGCTCTTCTTTGACAATAATGGCTCCCATCATCATTTTTAGACACGTAGAACGGCTGGAAACCACTTTGGCGATATTCAGATAATATTGATCTTTTTCAGGTCTTTCTATCATCTCTAATATTACAACTTTCTTTGGATAAATGCAAGGGTGTTTGTTTTTTTCGTTTGTCCCTTTTTCCCATATTATCTTTAAAAGCAAAGACTATTACAGCTTTGTAGAGCACGATGAGATTTGATGAAGTAGGTGAGTGAGTTGAGTAGGGTGAGTAAGCCTGGCTAGAATAAATTGAATGATTGGATTATATCGGCAAACTTCTTATTTTTTGAGGCATATTCTTTTAAAACAGCAATCAGTTGATCATAATTTTCACGGTTATTTTTTATTCCTTTGTCCAATTCCGAAACTTTTGTCTCAAAGGGCCGGATCATGGTTCTCCTGTCCCATAAGGCAAAGCCGATGGTTACCCCGGTCATTGCACCGAAAATCGCAGCCAGTATCCACACGAAAGACATAAATTGCTCGAAACGGTTATTCATGTCCTGGCGCAGTTCAGCAAACCGCTTGTCCACCTGGTCAAACCGTTTGTCTACCTGTTCAAACCGTTTGTCTATCTGGGTGAGTGCGGCTTTTAATTCGATTAAAATTTTGCGGTCTTCCTGGGTAAAGGTTGTCTGCCCCCGCGCAGTGGCAGGAAAAATCAACTGGAACCATAATATCATCAAAACAGGTATCACCTTCGCTGTCACTTTTGTCATGCTGTAATAATAACCAAAATACTATTTTTTGTCAACTATCCCCTTTTTCTTCTTCTTCGCTAAAGACGTCCCTGAAGATTTTCGCCGTACCTACACCGAAAAAAGTAGCTGATTGGGTATAATTGTTATGGGCAAACTGAACAAGACGCCCGGCAAGATATTGCAGCGAACTGTCGATTCTCGCCGAATCTCCATATTCATCGGTTACAAAACCCCCAAGATTGCTTTGTCCAATTTCAACCTGGGCCTCCAGGATTTGCCTGAGGTTGGCCACCTGGCTTAATGGACCGGAAATGATAAATCCTACCTGTTTTCCCTTCAGCGGTGTCTCATCACCAGTGAAAAAGCTTCTGTCAATGTATACCTTCCATCTTGAAGATATGTATCTGTCTTTAATCGTTCCTGCATAAACAAGTATGTCCGCGGAACCGGGGAAGCCCACAAAATGCCGTCTGAAGACCGGATACTCTCAAGAATCTCCTGGAAAACCTGCACATCTTTTTCAATCGTTTTGATTCTCGCAGCGATGTTAAAGATTTTCAGTTCATGTTGTGGGAACTCTTTGCCGATGTAGTGGACAAATTGCATTGTAATACTTTTATCCCCTTTAGGACTTCCATTCAAAACTGTGAGTTTCATGGTGATAACTCCTTGTATTTGCTATGTTGCTCAATGGCGGCTTCGCCGCCCAACTATGTTTATAATGGGATATATTAGTGGAAACAAAAGAGAATGTCAACAAAGAAATTTGAAAAAAACCACAGATTACACAGATTTACACAGATTATAAAAAAAATATAAAAAAATCTGCGTAATCTGGGTAATCTGTGGTTTCCCCTTATTTTTCTTCTTTTCTTCGCGTGCCTTCGCGTGTCTTCGCGGCTAAAAAAAAATAACCTCTTCGTGTGCCTTTGTGGCTATTTTTTGCCGGAAAACAAAACCTTTTGTCCGACTATTACGTATTAAACATTCCAGGAGAATTGACAATGAAACGATGGCGAAAGAGATTAAAACAACAATTACATTGTCGGGTCGTAGAATGTGTGCTAAACGTATCCCCCAACGATTACTGGAAAGTAAATTCCGAATGGGTGGCACAGCAACTGGAGGTCACCCCCGAACACCTCTCCCGTACGTTTCTTAAGGAAACCTGTTATTACCTCCAGTCTTTCCTGGAAGGACAAAAAATATATTGGAGTATCAATTTATTAAGGAAGAACAGGGATTTACAGGTGAGGGAATTAGCCGAAATCATCGGTTATAACAATGTAAACCATTTTATCTTGTTGTTCAAGAAATATATGGGGTTAACCCCCGGCAGGTTCCGCAAGGTTGTGTTAAATTCTCAAATTAAAAGGAAAAAATTAAACAAACGTCAAAAAAAAGGCAAAAAAAATATACAAAATATTGATATAAATTAAATTTTAACAAAACTCGAAATTCCTATTATAAAATGATTTCGGGAAGTACCAAAAATTTTCAACCAGTAAAATAACGAAAACACCCATTTGACATCTACTTTTTTTCGATTTAAAATCCACCCTTGTATTTGTTCAAGTAAGTAAGATAAGGAATGTGAAAAAAATGAACAAATTACATTTTAATAAGAAGGTGCGAACAAAAATAAAGGCAAGCCGGGCTTTCACAGCTCCTAAAGGGCGTGAAACAAAGATATCCCGGGAAGATGGCGGCTCCCCGGCTGCCGGAAAACCTTATGAGGCTCTCAGATATCATTATGCATCCCCTGGAAATGACTCTGCGGCGTCTAGAAATCGTTCTGCAAACCCTAGAAATGACTCTGCAGCGTCTAGAAATCGTTCTACAGCCCCTAGAAATCATTCTGCAGCGTCTAGAAATCGTCCTGCAGCCCCTAGAAATGGCTCTGCAGCGTCTAGAAATCGTCCTGCAACATCTAGAAATGGCTCTGCAACGTCTAGAAATCGTTCTGCAGCATTCAGGACCCCTTTTTTAATACTCTGCAAAAACAAGAAGTCAAAAAATAAAAAATAAAGAAAGAAGGAGAAAAAAAATGACTGATCAAAATCAAACGATTGAAGATCAAAATCAAACGGTTGAAGACCCCAATCAACCCACTGAGGAAACAGGGGAAAAAGATAAGAGTTATTATGAGACCATGGAATCGCGGTTGAAGACCAACCGGGTAGCCATCGATCTTTCGATAGAGGATACCACTCTTCATGCTCCCCTGGCCGTTTACGGTTATGACCAGCCCCGCATCCTGGTGGGTGACGGCAAGGTCACCCTGGCTGATAAGACCTACCATGACCAGATAAGGGCTTACGAGGATCAAATTAACGCCACCACGGCCTTTAACGAGGCGTGGCAAGAAGCCGACGCCTTTTACATGCGCATGAGGAAAGTGGCGAAGGTGGCGTTCAAGGATGACAATAAAATCCAGGAGCAGCTTCACCTGTCTGACCCCCACGCCAGGTCATTTGAAAAATGGCTTCCTGAAACCATCCATTTTTACGAAAATGCCCTGAACTCCCCCAAAATCATCGAAGGTTTTGCCTCTTTCAATATCACGGCTGAAACCCTTCAACAGGGACTGGATTTAGTGGGAAACACCAGGGAAAAGGATAAAATCCAGGAAAAGCTGAAAGCTGAGGCGCAAAAAGCAACCAAGATTCGTGATGCGGCGTTTGATGATATGGATAATTGGATGGCGGATTTTTTCAATATCGCGCACATCGCCTTTGCTGATGATTCCCAGCAGTTGGAGAAATTCGGTATCGTGGTGCCGTAAAAAAGGGTAAAAATCAACGGGACCGCGTCTTGGGTCTCCATATGTTAACAGGCTGTCTGAGAATTCATATATATCCTTTTCTGTGGGTGAACACGAAATCCTGGCCGAACCCCTACAAAGGCCGATCAGCACTGCATTAGGTAGGGGCGAATCTTGTATTCGCCCTTCTTTCCAGGAAATATAGTTCTCGGGCACCCTGTTGAGACTCGGCCTCCCGGCTCACAAAACCCCTGCGGGCAGGGTGAATGTAAAACACGACCCTTTGCCGGGCTCGCTGGATACCTCGATGGAACCATTATTCTTTTCCAAAAACTCCTTGCATAAAATCAATCCCAGGCCAGTGCCTCTTTCTTTGGCTGTTCCCGGGATGTTTTGTTTTACATCGATGCGAAAAAGCCCGTCAACGTATTGCGCATCCATTCCTATACCGTTATCGGTAACGGTAACTTCTACCCGGTTATCTTTTGCCGATATGGCAGCGTTCACTATTACTTCGCCCCCGGGAGGCGTAAATTTCACCCCATTGGAGATAAGATTTCGCAGCACGGTTCGGATCATGTTTTTGTCCCCAAAAGCAAAGGTACCGGGCGCTATTTGAGTAGATATTCGAATATTCTTCTTCTGAGCATTTCCCTCTAACAGATTGATACTTTCTGCTGCCAGTGCAGGGATGTCTATTTTTTCAGGCTTGATCTCAAGACTTCTGGTTTGCGACCGCGCCCATTGCAGGAGATTTTCCAGTAGGGCCGATATTAGATGCGAGTTGTTGTAAAATCGATGGATATAGTTTTTTCTTTTGCTTTCATCTAAGTTGTCGTAATTGTTATGCAGCGAATCGGCAGCTAATAATAAAAACTGCAGCGGGTCTTTCAAATCATGAGCAATAATAGAAAAAAATTTATCTTTGGTGGCATTTAATTCTTTCAACGCTTCACGGGAAAATTTCAATTCCAGGTGGGTTCTTACCCTGGCCAATAACTCCGTGCCTTTAAAGGGTTTGGTAACATAATCCACTGCCCCCAGTTCAAAGCCTTTGACAATATCAGCGGTTTCTGCTTTTGCCGTCAGGAATATAACGGGTATTTCCTTTGTTTCGGGGTCTTTTTGCAAATGCTGGCATACCTCGAATCCATCCATTTCCGGCATCATGATATCCAGCAGGATCAAATCCGGTACAACATTGGGAACCATTTCCAGTGCCTGCCGGCCATTACCGGCCATTGCCAACCGGTAGCCTTCTTTCCTCAAAATATTACACACCACTTCCAGGTTCTGGGGTATATCCTCTGCGATTAAGATCAACGGCTTTTTTTGTTTTTCCTTGCTTTTGTTTATATCATTCATTTTATTTTCCTTAATTTTCAACAAGCGTTTTAATCTCCTTTATTAACCCGGGGAAATGTTCCAGGGTTTTGGGAATCTTTTGCATGTCAAAACTGCGGACATCTTTAGACAAGCGGTCTCCCCAATTTTCAAGCATGTTTAACCCGTATTGGTTTCCCAGTTCTTTGATTTCCCTGGAAAAATCTTCGATTTCATCCAGCACAAATGTTTTGCTTATTTTTTCCCACCGGGGGATAAAATTATTTTGCAGGATATTGATTAATTCTGGTAGTTTTGCCTTGAGTTCCGGGGAAAAAGAATCCGGTGAGGAGATATCTTCCTTTTTGGTTTCGATTTTGTGTATATTTTCAGGTGCTGTGTTGGAGTAAGGGAGGAAGCGCATCAACTGGCCCATCAGGTCCAGTTTGCTCAGGGGTTTGCTGATGAAACCGTCACCGCCGGCTTGTTTTACTTGCAAATACTGTTCTTCCATACCATAGGCGGTTATAAAGATGACGGGGATGGATTTTAGTTGATCATCGGCTTTTAACAGCCGCGTGGCTTCACAGCCGTCCATTACCGGCATTTTTATATCCATGAGCACCAGGTCCGGGTGGTGGTGTTTTGCCATCTCCACTGCCTGTTGGCCGTTTTCCGCTTCAAGGATATCCACATCTTGGCGAACCAGGAATCGTTGCAGTAACTGGCGATTCATTTTTTTATCGTCCACCACTAAAATGGTGGCCTTGCCCAGGCGGATGGCATCCGCATCCAGGGTTATCCGGGGTGCGGCTTCCTTTAATATACGTGAAACAGCGACATTTTTTAAGGTGACACGGAAGGTGCTGCCTTTTTCCACTTCACTTCGGACCGAGATTTCACCCCCCATCATCTCGGTCAATCGCCGGGTGATGGTCAGGCCCAACCCGGTACCGCCATGTTTCTCGCTGCGCTGTCTATCGGATTCAAAGGCCTTAAAAATTGAGTCCAGTTGGTCTTCCGGTATACCGGTTCCACTGTCCTCTACTGAAAAAATAATGTCTACATGGTCCACCTTGTCAATGGGCGCCGCGGATTCGTTTCCGCTTCCTTTGTCTACCTTGTGTACCGCCAGTTTAATAAAACCGGCATCGGTAAATTTTACGGCATTTCCTACCAGGTTAAAAAGAATCTGGCGCAGGCGCAAACTGTCCAATAACAGGGCTTCGGGTAAGTCCTCTGCCACTTCCAATTGAAAATCCAATGCTTTTTCTTTTACCTGGTTAAAGAAAATGTGTTGAATATCATTTAAGATAGAACGTGGATTAACCGGTTCATACTGCAATTTCATTTTCCCGGCTTCTATCCTGGAGAGGTCCAGGATATCGTTGATCAAATCTATCAGGGCTTTGCCGCTGGCAGAGATGGCTTTCAAATAATTTTTTTGCTGTTCATCGGTTATATCAGTTTCCAGGATTTCGGAAAACCCCAGGATGGCATTCATGGGTGTACGGATTTCATGGCTCATGTTGGCCAGGAATTCGCTTTTGGCGCGGTTGGCTTTTTCCGCTGTTTCTTTGGCTTTTTTTAATTCTTCATTGGCCTGTACCAGTTGGGATGTGCGTTCTTTAACTTTGATTTCCAATTGTTCCATGGTTCTGGCTTTGGCGGCGGCAGAGACGGCATGTTCCCTGAGCAGGCGCAGTTTTTGAACATCGGATTGGTCAAAGGCGAGGCGGTCTGTCATATTTTCCAGGACCAGGAACCCTTCGGTTCTGTCTTCGATAATGACGGTCATCACCAGCATGGATTTGGGAGTAGGCAGTGCTTTGAGTTTCTCACTGCCGGGAATATTTTCAAGTTTCCGCACAATATAAACGCCTTCTTCCAATTGGTCGGTTCCCTCCGTATACCGGCTCAGGGCTTCCTCGTAGGTGAGCGACGTGTTTTTTATTACGGTGGGGTCAAATCCTTTGTAAACCACGGGTTTGAAGACTCCCGCCTGCCTGTCGTGGATGAGAAATGTGCATTTGTCCGCCTGGGGAAAAAGCGCCATTGTCTTCTCCAGCATGGAGTGCAGCAGTTTCTCAAACCCGGTTTCCCGGTTGATGTCCTTGATAATCCGCTCAATGGTCTCCAGGTCTTCTTTTCGCTCTCTCAGGTCTTTTGTTTGCTCTTCCACCCGGGTGTGGAGTTCCTCGGCGCGTTTTTTCAACTGCCGTACCCGGATTCGGTAACCTACAAATCCCGTCAACACCAAAGCCAGGGCACAAAGGAGGTAAAACCAGGGAGTCTGGTAAAAATAGGGTTTTAGATAAAAGGAAACAGGATCTTTGGCCTCATTCCATACGTCGTCGTTGTTGCAGGCTTTCACCCGGAAGGTATAATTGCCGGGAGGCAGACTGGTATACTGGGCGATTCTCTCTTTCCTCTTTTCGCTCCAGTCTTTTTCGAACCCTTCCAGTTGGTATTGGTATTGAACCTTTTCCGGGTACAGGAAACTCAAACCGATAAAGTGAAATTCAAACCGTTTTTTACCTGGAAAGGAAATCTGCTTCATATCATCTTCGCAGAGAGGAGGCTTATATGTTTTGTCGTCCACGATGATTTTCTCGATCTTCACCGGCGGCGGAAGTTCGTTTTTTTTGATATGATTGGGATCGATCATCACCACCCCTTTCATGGTGGGAAACCAGAGTTTTCCATCACCGCTTTTACATCCGGGTGGTTGACTGACGCCATTACATTCCCTGCTCTTCATGCCATCTTTCTCATTGTAAGATACGCACTGAACTTCTTTTATTTTCCCCTGGCAAAAATTGTTAAGTTCCTCTTTACTCACCCGGAAAATTCCTTTATTACAGCTCATCCAGAAGTTCTTATCGTCATCTTCAAGTATCATATGCACCTTGTCATCGAAGAGGCCATCTTTGCTGGTAATGGGTATGAATTCTTCCTTTTTGGTATCCAGGCGGTTCAGGCCGCCGCCGTGGGTTCCGATCCACAAGTATCCCTCTCGATCTTCTTGATCTTCTTCATATTCATAGATGGCCCTGACAAAGTCATTTGACAGGCCATTTTTAGTTGTATATACAGTGAATTTGCCATCTTTAAATCGATTCAGACCGCCGCCCCTGGTTCCCATCCACAAGTCCCCCTCTCGATCTTGATGAATCACTCTTACATAGTTATTGGAAAGACCATCTTTGCTGGTATACGTGGTGAAATCCCCATTTTTTGGATTCAGGCGGTTCAGCCCATCTCCTGTTCCGATCCATAAGATTCCTTCCCGATCTTCGCAAATGGATAAGACCACGTCATGGGATAAGCCTTCTTTGCTGGTATATGTGGTGAATTTGCCATTCTTCAGGCGGTTCAGGCCGCCGCCGTAGGTTCCAATCCACATATTACCCTCTCGGTCTTCACAGATGGACCATACCCGGTTACTTGACAACCCCTCCCGGGTTGTATAGGTGGTGAATTTACCATTTTTCATCCGGTTCAGGCCACCGCCGTCGGTTGCAATCCACAAGTTACCTTCCCGGTCTTCATAGATGGACCAGACACGGTCACTGGACAATTTTTCCCGGGTGGTATAGGTGGTGAATTTGCCATCTTTCAGACGGTTGAGGCCATCGTTTGTCCCGATCCACAGGCTGTCCTCCGGATCTTCATAAATGGATAATACAGAGTCGTTGGATAATCCCTCTTTGCTGGTATATATGTTGAATTTTTCATCCTTCAGACGGGCCAGACCCATGTTAGTCCCGATCCACAGGTTCCCATGTCGATCTTCGTAGATGCTTATTACCATGCAGTTAGACAGACTATCGTCGGCGGCATATGGGATGAATTTTCCCTCCCTCAGGCGGCCCAGGCCCCTGTTGGTTCCGATCCACAGGTTCCCCTGCCGGTCTTGGTAAATGGACAATATCGCATTATTGGAGAATTTTAGTCCTGCCGGGATTGGTGAGCGTTCCCCATTTTTTATCCAATACAGACCCTTTTCCGTTCCCATCCACAGGTTACCTTCCTGGTCTTCATATATGGCATTTACAGTGTTGGCGGCCAAACCATGGTGGGTGGTAGAGGTGATGAATTTACCATTTTTCATCCTGTTCAAACCCCTGTCGGTTCCGATCCACAGATTCCCCTCTGGATCTTCATATATGGCATTTACATTATCATCAGCCAACCCCTGCTTATTCCCCTCTTCTTTTTTGTAGGTAATAAATTTGCCATCCTCTATATTCATACAGGTTAGACCGCCGCCGTGGGTGCCGATCCAGAGATTGCCCTCCCGGTCCTCACAAAGCACAGTGATATGATTATTTCTTATTTGTTCCACGTTGGTTTTATCGTAAGTGGTTAAAGCAACGCCGTCAAAGCGAACCAGGCCTTCCTCGGTACCCAGCCAGAGGTAACCGTCCCGGGTCCGGATAATGCTGGTAACCGAGCTCTGGGGCAGGCCGTTTTCGACTCCCCAGACATCGTGAACATATTGGGTTATTTTCTTTTCCGGGTCCAGGGAAAATCCCAATGATGACAGGGAAAGGAAGGAGAAAATAAGAAAGATTAAAGATATACACCCTGCCCGTGACGCTATGCGCTGCCCCCTGCCCCCTGCGCTTTTCTTCATTCTTTGCCTACGGAAAGAACGGTAAGCTCTTTTATTAACCCCGGGAAAGAAGCCAGGGTTTCCTGTATTTTTGCCAGGTCAAAGGCCTGTAAATCATTATTCAACCTATTGACCCATTGGGAAAGTATCACTGAATGATACCTTTGAGCCAGTTCTTTCATTTCTTCTACAAAATCTTCAATCTCATCGAGAATCAATGCCTTGCTTAACATTTCCCTTCGTTTAGTTATGTCATCACTCTGAAGGATATTCAGCAACTCAGGGAGTTTGGCCCGGTTTTCCGGTTCTTTTCCCTCCATTTCTGTGGGTTCGGTGGATTCAGGGGCGGTATAGGGAAGAAAATGCATTAATTCAATGATCAAATCGCTTTTGCTCACCGGTTTGTTCAGGAAGGCATCACAACCTGCTTTTTCTATTTTTGCCCGCTCTTCTTTCAAGGCAGAGGCGGTAATAATGATAACCGGGATTTTTTTTAGTTCTTCATCGGCTTTGAGTATCCTGCAGGCTTCACATCCGTCCACAACCGGCATCTTCATGTCCAACAGCACCAGGTGGGGGCGGTATTGTTTAGCCAGGTCCACCGCCTCCTTCCCGTTTTCCGCTTCGAGGAAATCAATGGGAGAATGAGCAAAATATTCTATTAATAACTGACGGTTCAACTCATTGTCGTCCGCCACCAGGATGGATGCTTTTTCAAAGCGGATATGTTCCACATCCAGTTTGATGTCCATTTCCGGTTCCACTACCACTCTGGATACGGCCACATTCTCCAGGTTGACCTGGAACGTACTTCCTTTTCCTATTTCACTTTGAACCGATATTACACCGCCCATCATTTCCACCAGGCGCCGGGTAATGGTCAGTCCCAGTCCGGTGCCCCCAAACTTTTTAGCGTGCTGTCCCGGCTGCTGGGTAAAGGCGTCGAAAATGCTTTGCAGTTGATCTCCGGGAATGCCCTGGCCGGTATCTTGAACGGAAAAAACAACATTGACACAGGAGCCGGTTTTATCAGGTCCGGGAATTTTTGCAGGAGGTCCAGGAGCGACTTTTTGTGCTGCCAGTTTGATAAACCCGCTGTCGGTAAACTTGACTGCATTGCCTACCAGGTTAAAGAGAATCTGCCGCAAGCGCAGGCTGTCCAGTAATAAAGCTTCGGGTAAGGCCGGGTCTGCTTGCAATTGGAAATCCAGTGCTTTTTCACGGACTTTATGGGAAAATATGTGTTTGATTTCATTTAAAATGGAACGTGGGTTGACGGGTTCATAGTGCAATTCCATTTTGCCGGCTTCTATCCTGGAGAGGTCGAGGATATCGTTGATCAAATCCAGCAGGGTTTTTCCGCTGGATGAGATGGCTTCTAAATGCTTTTTTTGCTGCTCACCGGTTATTTCTTTTTCCAGTATTTCGCTGAACCCCAGGATGGCATTCATGGGTGTACGGATTTCATGGCTCATGTTGGCCAGGAATTCGCTTTTGGCCTTGTTTGCCGATTCTGCGGCTTCCCGTTCCCGCATGAGGATTTCAGTGGTGTTCTTTAAATCCTCCAGGAGGGTTTCCAACTCGATATTGGCTTTTTGCAGCTGATCGGTCCTTTCCTCCACCATATATTCCAGCGCCTGTTCTCGTTTTCTTAACTGCCGGAAACGGATGCGGTAGACTGTAAATCCCATCAATACAACAGCCAGGCCGCATAGAAGGTAAAACCAAAAGGTCTGGGAAAAATAAGGTTTTAGGTAAAAGGAGACAGAAGCCCCTTTTTCATTCCATACCCCGTCATTGTTGCAGGCTTTCACCCGGAAGGTATAATTCCCGGGTGGGATTTTGGTGTAATAGGCGGTTCTCCGTGTGTCCACATCTCGCCACTCGTTGTCAAACCCTTGTAGTTTGTATTTGAATCGTACCTTTTTAGGAGCCGGGAAACTCAGGCCTGTATAGTGAATTTCAAGTTGCTCAATACCTGGTGATAAAACCAGTGGATTCCCATTGATAGCAAATGGGGGTTGAAATTCTTTATTGTCGTCTACTTTGATTTTCTCGATTTTCACCGGAGGTGGAAGGTTGTTTCTTATAAGATGGCTGGGATCGATCATCACCACCCCTTTCATGGTGGGAAACCAGAGTTTTCCATCCCGGGTTTTGCACCCGGGAGGATACCCGTATCCATTGCATTCCCGGCTCTTCATACCATCATTCTCATCATATGAAATGCATTCAACCTTATCTCTTTTCCCGTCGCAGAAATCGTTGAGATCATTTTTACTCACCTGGAAAATACCTTTATTGCAGCTCATCCAGAAGTTATCCCGGTTATATTCAAGTATCCAATGTACCGTGTCGTCAAAGAGACCCTCCTTTATGGTAACTCTTGTGAATTTCCCGTCTTTGAGGCGATTCAGTCCGCCGCCATACGTTCCGATCCACATACTTCCATCCTGATCTTCATAGATGGAATTTACCATTTCATCAAACAAACCCTCTTTTGTGCCATAAGTATTAAATTTCCCATCTTTCTGACCCAGTCGGTTCAATCCGCGGTTCGTGCCAATCCACAGGTTCCCTTGTTTATCTGCATATAAGATTCTAATAACGTTATTGGAGAGGCCGTTTTCGGTGGTATATACAGTAAAAGTAAAGGTTAATTTTCCCTCTTTCTCATGGCGGTCCAGGCGGTTCAGTCCATTTCGGGTTCCGATCCATACGTTTTCTTGCTTATCTACATATAATATCCTTATGATGTTATCGGACAGACCCTCTTTGGTGGTATATGTGTCGAGTTTTCCATCTTTCCAGCGGTGCAGCCCATCCCCCTCCGTTCCAATCCACAAGCTCCCCTCCTGGTCTTTACAAGTGGACAGTACGGTTTTATTGAACAAGCCTTCCCCGGTTGGATATCCAGTAATATTGAATTTTCCATCCTTTTTATATATCAGACGGTTCAGCCAGCCTCGTGTTCCGATCCACAGGTTTCCCTCGCCCTCTTCATAGATGGACCAGACAACATCATGGGATAAACCCTGCTTTGTTGTATATACGGTGAATTTGCCATCACCCAGGCGGTTCAATCCCCCGGTTTGGGTACCAATCCACAGGCTCCCTTCTCGATCTTCATATAGGGAGAATATGGTGTTATCCGACAGCCCTTGCTCGGTTGTATATGCATGTATCGTATAGTTTTCATCTTCCAGTTCCTGGTCATGGAGATGCAAACGCTTCACCCCACCACCTCCTGTTCCGATCCACAAGTTTCCATCTCGATCTTCACAGAAGGTACGTATATGATCATTAGACAGCCCCTTTTTAATAACATATGTATTGATTTTTCCCTCTTTAAAATTTAGGAGGTTCAAACCGCGGTTGGTTCCCACCCACAGGTTTCCCTTGCGGTCTTCATAGATGGACCATATCATGTCATTGGATAAACCTTCTTTAGTTGTATACGTGGTGAATTTACCAGCATTCAGGCGGTTCAGACCGCGGTTGGTTCCTACCCACAGGTTTCCCTTCCTGTCTTCATAAACGGACCATACAACATTATCTGATAAACCATGTTTGCTGGTATAGGCGATGAATTTAGTTGAACCAGCTTTCAGGAGGTTCAGTCCACCACCGTCTGTTCCGATCCACAGGTTTCCTTCTTGATCTTCATAGATGACATTTACAATATCATTAGACATACCATCGCGGGTGGTATAAGAGCTGAATTTCCCATCCTTTAGACAGATCAAACCGCCATTGGTACCAATCCAGAGATTGTATTTCCGGTCCTCATAAAGTACCGAAATATGATTATTTAATAGTTGTTCCACGTTACCCTTGTCGAAAACCTTAAAATTAATCCCGTCAAATCTGACCAAACCTTCAAACGTTCCCAGCCACAGGTAACCGTCCCGGGTTTGGAGAACGGCTTGAACTGAGGTTTGCGGCAGGCCATCTTCAAGCCCCCAGACATCGTGAACATATTGGGTTATTTCCTTTTTGGGGTCCAATGAAAAAACAGTGGGTGACATTGCTATAAAGCCGATAAAAAAAACGAGTAAAAATAAAAGAGTTCTTATGATCATTTTTTATTCCCTCAGTTCAACTTACTCCATCTCCTTCATCAACCATTACGCGTCTCTTTTCCTTTCAGCGATAAACTGTAAATGTAAAATCCTTCACGAATTTCTTACAACAGGAATAGTTATAATACCTGAAAAAGTAAAGAAAGTCAAATCACCAAAATCCACCGGCTTAAATTTGTTAACTGGTGGATTTACCGGCCTTCCACTCTTTGAAGATTAACATTGATGGTTCTTAATTGCTGCAAAACTTCCGTAATGGGGGGCCGTGATTCTATTTCTTTTTCCAACATCCTCATAATTAAATGATTCAACTCAAAAGACATATCAAAGCGGAATCGAATCGGCTCAATGGGAGTTTTATCCATTATCTGTTTCATAATGTCAATGGTGGTGTCCCCAATAAAAGGCTTCTCTCCGGTGATGGTTTCATAAAACATAATGCCCAGCGCATAAATGTCACTGGCAGTGGAAGACCCCCTGCCGGATATTTGTTCGGGAGATAAGTAGTTAATGGTGCCAATGACAATGCCCGTTTGAGTTAACCGGGTCTGATACTGTGTTTTGGCAAGTCCGAAATCCAGTAATTTGACAAAGTTGGGGTCCCCATCTTTCTCAATCAGCATGATATTGTCGGGTTTCAAATCCCGGTGAATGATATTTTTGCCGTGAATCTTGGCGATGGCATCGGCAACCTGGACCATAATATGAACCGCCTCTTTTAATTCCAGTTTTTTCTCTTTCAGGATTTTCTGGCTCAATGTTTTTCCCTGGAGAAACTCCATAGCAATGAATACATTGTTTTTGGATTGCCCCCGTTCGATCACTCTGATAATATTGGGGTGATCCAGTTGATCGATAATTGCCGCTTCCTGCTTGAACCGCTTCACATTACTTTCATCATCGAACAAATCCTCCCTTAAGACTTTTATGGCAACGGTTTGGTGTTTATCCATTAAATTGGCGGCTTTGTAAACGGTTCCCATACCACCGGCACCGATTTTATCTAGCAGTTTGAATTGCCCCACATATTTCTGCCGCTTCCAGAAACTGGAAAGACTGAGGTATTTTCGCGAGAAATGGATCACGACGTATGAAAAAAAAGCAAAAGCCAGCAGTCCGATGATTGTAAACCACCAGGTTTTCCAGAAGGGTGGAATCACTGTGACGGCAATGGATACACCTTCCCGGTTCCAGACCTCATCATCATTGCAGGCAATTACCTGGAAACTGTAGGTCCCACCATCCAGGTTGGTATACCAGGCTGCTCGCTGGTTACCCGCATCCACCCATTCTTCATCATATCCATCCAATTTGTATTTAAATTTTACCTTTTGGGGATTTAAAAAACTAAGGGCTGTATAATGAACCTCCACACGTTTGACTCCCGGGCGGACGTTCACTCCCTCAGCCAAGTCAGCGGAAACACCATCCAGGAGAACCTCTTCAATAAATACCGGTGGGATAACTTCGTTGATTTTGATATTCTCCGGGTCGATCACTACCAAACCTTTGGTGGTGGGGAACCATAATTTACCATCGCTGGTTTCACACCCGGCCCCCTGGAATCCACCATTGCATTCGTTGGTCCGCATGCCGTCCTCTCTGCCGTAAACGACACACCCAATCCCATTGATTTTGCCCTCGGCAAAGTCATTCAGCGCCTTCTTGCGAACCCGGAATATCCCTTTATTACAACTCATCCATAGATTTCCCTGTTTGTCTTTCAGGATTTGAAAGACATTATTATGAAAAAGACCGTCTTTCTGTGTATAAGCCTTAAATTTCCCATCCTTCAGGCGAGTTAACCCATTATTGGAACCAATCCAGAGAACTCCCTGTTCATCTTCATAGATACAATAAATCGAATTACTTGCCAGGCCGTGCTTTTGGGTAAACACCGTAAATTTTCCGTCACTGTATTTTGTTAACCCACCCCGGTATGTACTGAGCCACAGGTTACCGCTGCGGTCTTTATAAATACAATTGATTACATTGGAAACCAGCCCGTCCTCTTCCGACAATTCCTGGAAACTCTTCCTGTCTTTTTTTATTTTAATGATTCCTTGAAGGGTGCCTGCCCAGATATTACCTTCCCGATCTTCTCCTATGGCAAGGACATATTGTTTCCTACAATATTCTCCCACCTTAATGATCCTGGCAGGGGTATTTCTTAAGCGGTTTAGCCCGTCATCCGTGCCCACCCAGATAAATCCCTGGTGGTCTTCATAGAGGGAATCGATCACGTTATTGGTCAGCCCGTTTTTTGGGGTGAAATGGATGAATCGTCCGTTTTTGTACCGGTTCAGACCGTTATTGGAGCCGATCCATAAATAGCCTTTGCTGTCTTCATAGATAGGAAAGATAATATTATCGGTAAGCCCTTCTTTAACCTTAATGGTAGTGACTTTCCCGTCCCTCAGTTGATTGATACCACCGTAAGCCGTTCCCACCCATAATCCTCCTTCCCTGTCTTCATTAATGCAGAGAATTTCGTTATCCGACAATCCATCTGCTTTGGTGAGAAGGGAAAATGTTCCGCTGTTGTACCGGATCAGTCCAACTCCCGCGGTTCCCAGCCAGAGGTTCTTATGTTTGTCTTCAAAGATAGCAGAGATTTTTTTTGTTTCCAGGTAGCTGCCGCTTTTGGGCTGGATAAATTTTGTTTTTCCCTTTTCCTTAAAATAAAATCCGGTGTCGGCTCCAATCCAGAGATTAGCATTACTGTCCTGAAAAATAACATTGATAATCGAATCGGACAGCCCTTCCTCTTTGGGGTATTGAACGAACTTATTATTGCCCAGATACGCCAACCCCTTTGCCGTTCCGATCCACAGCTTCCCGCTGCGGTCGATACACGCAGAGCGGACATTATTGTGAGGCACGCCGTGTTGTGTATTAAATACGGTAAAACCTTTGCCGTCAAAACGATAGATCCCTCCGCCGTCGGTACCGATCCAGATATTTTTTCTCCTGTCCTCTACAATACAGTGTATCACATTGTTGGTGAGTCCCTCTTTCTCTGAAAAACATTTGAATCCACCGTTTTTATGCATCAATAATCCGCCGCCCACCGTACCGATCCATAATCGGCGGCGGCTGTCTTCAAATAATGTGAATATGTAATTGTTTTTTATCTCCGGAGTCTTAACGGCGTCAAAGATTTTAAATTTCATGCCATCGAATCGTGCCAGGCCTTCTTCCGTGCCGATCCACACATACCCGGCACCGGTCTGAAGCACAGTCCGAACCGTGTTTTGCGGCAAACCGCTTTCATCATTCCAACTATTAATGATATACTGGGTGACCGCCTTTTCCGGGTCCAGCGCCAAACCCTCCCCCACGATTATTAAACCAATCATAACGACGAACACAAGTGTACACCATTTTCTCATCATTGGCATTATCTCCTATGACTATTATAGATAGAAAAAATTTTTTTTGCAATGACATAAAATACCTATTTTTCTAATTAAAAAGAAAAATGATAAAAAGATGGGGAATGATGGATTTCAGGTTTTGAAATAAGGTTTTTTTCTTTACCAGGATATTCAGGATGATAATGAGCAGCAGGACGACGGCAGGCAGGAGAAAAGACCAATTCATGTATGTCAGCATGGATTAATTCTACCTGATTTGCCGGAAAAGTACAAGAGCCGCCTACTTTTCTGCGATTCTTAACAGGAAATTTAAAAATGAATTGACTTATATACGTTTATCTATTATACTTAACGCTTAAAAAACCTAGTTAGAATTGCAAATAAATAGGAGGTACAGATGCGCAATGCCATAATAATGGGTGCAGCAGGAAGAGATTTTCACAATTTCAACGAGTTTTTCAGAAACAAGCAGGATATCGAAGTAGTTGCCTTCACAGCCACCCAGATTCCTGACATTGAAGGTAGAAAATATCCGACAGAACTGGCGGGTGAATTATACCCCGAAGGAATCGATATTTACCCTGAATCCGAACTTTTCGCTTTGATCAAAAAATTTGATGTCCATGATGTTTACTTTTCTTACAGTGATGTTTCTTACCAATACGTAATGGGTAAAGCCGCCGATGTGATGAAAGCAGGAGCTAATTTTGTACTTCTGGGACCTAACGAAACCATGATCAAAAGCAGCAAACCAGTGATTTCAGTATGTGCAGTCAGAACCGGATGCGGAAAGAGCCAAACCACCCGAAAAGTGGCTTCCATTCTGCGAAAAATGGGATACAAAGTTGCCGCTATTCGGCACCCAATGCCCTATGGCGACCTTGCGGCCCAAAAGGTGCAGAAATTTGCAACCTTAGACGATTTAAAAAAGCACAACTGCACCATTGAAGAAATGGAAGAGTATGAACCCCATATCAAACGCGGCGTCACTGTTTTTGCCGGTGTTGATTACAGGGCCATCCTGGAAGAAGCAGAAAAAGTGGCGGACCTCATTTTATGGGATGGCGGCAACAATGACTTCCCCTTTTATAAAGCCGACCTGGAAATTGTTGTGGCCGACCCCCACCGGCCCGGTCATGAATTGGAATATTATCCCGGAGAAGTCAACTTCAAACGCGCCGATGTGATCGTGATTAATAAGATTGATACCGCTGACCTGGACAATATCCTGGAACTCCGGGAAAATATCAGTGAGTTCAATAAAGATGCCATTGTTGTGGATGCCGCTTCCCCGATTTTTGTAGAAGGGGGAAAGCAGATCAGGAATAAACGTGTACTGGTGATTGAAGATGGGCCTACGCTAACCCACGGTGAAATGGAGTATGGCGCAGGTGTGATGGCTGCTTACAAGTATGGTGCAGCGGAGTTGGTAGACCCCAGGGAGTATGCGGTGGGAACCATTGCCGAAACCTATGAAGAATACCCGGAGATCGGGATACTACTGCCAGCCATGGGATATGGAGATCAGCAAATGAAAGACCTTGAAGCCACCATCAACAAAGTAGACGCTGACCTGGTAATTATTGGCACTCCCATTGATTTGGGCCGAATCGTGAACTTTAAAAAACCCACGGTGCGGGTCACCTATGAACTGGAAGAAATCGGTACCCCAACCCTGGAAGAAATCTTAAAAGATAAATTTGAAAAGTAAAATAGAAATGTTGACCCCGGCGTCAACATTGAACATTGAACATTCGATGTTGACTCCGGGTTAAAAGGTAATTCTGAAAAATAGGAGGTCGGTAGGGTTGGCACAGCGAGCATTAAACATTAAAAAAACAGCCAGGCCAGTAGAAGGAGAAAAAAGTGGACGTAAACCTTAGTATAGAAGAAAAGGAAATGAATTATGTCAAAGACTATTTAAAGGGGAAAGTTAATCCTATAGATTTGCAGGAGGTGGCGTACCAGGTGGCGCTGTTTAAAACCAGTGAAAGTAGAAGCCACAAGGTAAAAATGTACAATCCCAATTGTGAGTATAAGGTTGATGATTTGATTTACAAAGAGTATCCCGGTAAAATCCCCATCGGCGGCAAGAAGTTCATTGAGATGAAGACCGGGGTAGTTTTGAAAGTCGTTGGTGTCAGAACCCGGTTTGGCATCAATGAAATACAATTAAAATACGAAGGCACATCAGACTTTAAAAAATATACCAATTACCTGGAACGGCAAAAAATCGAACTTCTCCTTCCCCATAAACAAGCCAGACCCTGTGAAAAAGGAGAATATCTGCCTGAAAATAGAGACCCAAGGAGAGACCAGGCCCCCCTGGAAAGAAAGGATTTCTCCGCCTTAAGCAGGAAATTGGCCGGTGTATTAAATAAAGATCCACAGGTCGCTTTAATCAGTAATAAAGTTTTATTGAAAGAGAATCTAAAACCTATTGAAAATGTTGTATTTGATAAGATCAAGGAGTTTTTAAGAGAAAATAAGAAATCGGAAACCACAGAATTTTTTGTGGAGAATTTTGTTAAAATTCGGCCGGAAGATGAGAATTTTGCTGCTTTTTGCTTTTCTCTTAATTACAGGATGCAAATCGATTACAAAATTGATTTTCAACAAACCCAGGATGTGGGATGGGGAAAATGGAATTTAATTTCTGTGATCTATTATATGAAGAAGAATTCTCCGGTCAGCGAAGAGAATCCTTTAATCACCAGGGCAACAGTCTCCAATAAAAAGAACCTCTCCCAGCGAAGAAAGAAACTTGAAGACAGCATGTATCCTAATGGCGGTATTAATACCCGTTATTATTTAACCCAACGGGAAATATCTGCCGGTGCTGTCCGGTTAAAACCAGGATTTTATGACCTGGGGGAATCTATTGAAATAGAACTAGTGGATGGAAAACAAAAGAAAACATACCTGGTCTATTATTACAAAGATGATCATTTAATGCTGGGGTTTAGAGACATTTTTGAACGGTATAAAGCTCTCCAGGGAACCATATTGACATTTGATATAATGGAGGATGAAAGTGGAGATAGTCCTGGTAAGCTGGGTTTTAGTATCCGTACCACGAAAAAAGGAACCATTGCGGACCGGGTGGAATATGTGCCTGGGAAAAAAGCCTTTCGAGTAACAGAAGAAAAAGTCGCCTCACCTGTATTTATCAATAAATCCATGTACCTGGATTCCTCCATCTTTCGAACCCTTTATGAAAAAATTGATGAATTGAGGAAAATCGATACGTTAAATAAGCTTATTCACAAGGTGTTTCTTGAATTTGGCATCAAAGAAAGAAATTATGAAATTCATATTTTTCGCTTGTACCATATTTTAGATCTCATCTATCCCATGGACATGAAACAGCTTGAGGAAGTTATTCTTGGTAATGAAGAATTTGTCCCGGCTGAGAAGTTGGCCGGGGTCTTTTACCTGGATTCCGATGCTGTGTCTGAGATTGAAGAGGAAGAACTCCGGCGCAAAGAATTCCAAAAAGATGAAGACAAAAAGAAACGGGAAGAACTTCGGCGCAAAAAAGTGGAACAAGAACGCCGCATCAAAGAAGAAATCCGCAGGAAGCGGGAAGAACGGCGGAAACGAAGAGAACAGGAAATGTGGGAAAAGGAAAGAATGAGAAAAGAAATGGAAGAGAAAAGAGCCCTGGAAATCAAAAAGAAAAGAGAAAAAGAAGCCCAGCGAAAAGCCGCACTGAAAGCTGAAAAATTGCGTAAAGAAAGAGAAAGGGGGAGAGAAAGACCCAAAAAAGCTGAGAGAAAATTTGAAACCCCTCCTCATAAAGCTCCCAGGAAAAGAGATGTTCCCTTCAAACCTAGACCGGAAGCTGCCAGACCTCAGGCAGAAATCCCTGTTCCTACCGAAGAATTCCCCAGGAAAAAAGAACCCTGGCCGAAAAAGATAAGAGAAGAAGAGAAACCCATCGCAAAACCCCACAAACGAGTGGAACGAAAAATTGATGAAGACGCCCTGTCCGTAGAGGAAATCAAAAGCCAGATCGAATTGGAAAAACTGAAAGAAAAAATGAGGGAGAGAAAGGAAGCTGCAGAGAAAGCAGAGAAAGAAGAAAAAGTGGCTTACAAAGATGATGGCGGATTTGCCGGTATACTTGCCTCCAAACTGGATGAAGCCGTAAAAAAGGATAAAGATAAAGAGCAAAAAGAAAAGGAAAAGAAAAAACCGTGAAAAAAATACTCTATTCCCATTGGATGCAGGAATTGGATACGGAAACCATTAATGGTATCGGCATCCCTTCGATTGTGCTGATGGAAAACGCCTCAAAAGGGGCGGCTGATTTCTTTGCCTCCCAATTTTCCCTCCCGGTATACAAAAATGTTGTTATAATAGCAGGTAAAGGAAACAATGGCGGTGATGGCTTTGCCGCCGGGAGAATCTTATATCAAAAAGGATATCATGTGGAGTTTGTCCTGCTAGCAGCGCCCGAAAAATTAAACCCCGATCCAACCATCAATTTTAACATCCTCAACCATTTAAATCTCCCCTTTACCGTCGTTGATAAAGACAGTGAAGACCAATTAAACAAAATCAAAAAAATGTTTAATCGGTATCATCCGGGAGACACCTTTGTAATCGATGCCATCTTCGGAACCGGGCTTAACCAACCGGTCAAGCAAGGCCTTTATTCCAAAGTCATGCAATTGATGAATGATTCTCCCTTTAAAATTGCTGCAATCGATATCCCATCCGGCCTGTCAGATACTTTTTTGCCTGATGAAGGCATTCATGTGACCGCCGATGTCACCGCCACCTTTCAAAGCCTTAAGACTGCTCACCTTCACCCAGATGGTAATAAATACTGCGGGAACATTCAAATTATCGATATCGGTATCCCGTATCATTTAATAGATAACCCCAAATATTATATTTCCATGATTGAGCCCGAGAACTTCCGGGATTTATTTAAGAAACGGGAAAAGGATGCCCATAAAGGAACCTATGGGCACAGTTTGACCATATGTGGTTCCATTGATAAACCCGGTGCCGGCATATTAAGTTCCTTTGCGGTATTGAAGTGTGGTGCTGGGTTATGTACAGCAGCGGTTTCTTTTGAAAATCGCACCCTGCCCCCCTCGGTGCACCCGGAGTTAATGACCTTTGTATACAGGGAAAATACCGATTTATTGAAACGCCTCAAGGAGTTTAACGCCGTTTTGATGGGGCCGGGCATGGGCAATACGGACAGCACCGCCGAAATTGTTTCATTGCTGATTAAACATTGCCAAGCCCCGTTGGTGTTGGATGCCGATGCGCTTAATGTCCTGCACACACCGGAACGGAAGGACCTCCTCAAGCGCGGCGGTCAATTTCCCATGGTGATTACGCCGCACCCCGGTGAATTTTCGCGGTTGACCGGCCGCTCCACAGCGGAAATCATAAAGGACCGCATCGGGAACAGCAGATCATTTGCGGAAAAATACCAGGTGTATGTGGTGTTGAAAGGACATCATACCCTGATTGCCACACCCGAAGGTCAGGTTTATGTCAACCCCACCGGGAATCCCGGGATGGCTACTGCGGGAAGCGGGGATGTGTTGAGCGGCATGATCACCGGCATGATTTCGCAATATGCCTCCAACCCTGATTACTCCCTGGATATGGTTCTCCAGGCTGCTGTGTTTATCCATGGTTATGCCGGTGACCTGGCCGCCGGGGAGACCGGGGAGATCAGCCTTACTGCCTCGGATATCACCCGTTTCATCCCCGGGGCAATTTTACACCTCGATGATTATCGAAATCCATTCTCAGTCTCCCGGTGATACCTTTAAAATCGGGGAAAAAATCGGCCAGCAATTAAAAGGAGATGAAATTATATTTTTAAAAGGGGAACTGGGGGCGGGTAAAACATTGCTGACCAAAGGCATTGCCCGGGCATTGGGGATAGAAGCGGACGAGGTGGTGAGTCCCACATTTACATTGGTCAACCAGTTTCAGGGTAAAGATGAGCAGCGATTCTTTCATATTGATCTGTATCGATTGGGTCCTGCCATTGCCGGGCACCTCCCGGAGATAGATGATTACATCGATGAAGGTGTTATTGTGGTTGAATGGGCGCAGTTTTTGGAGTCTTCCTATTTTGAGTTGAAAAATTCTATCCAGGTCACCCTCCGATTGGTAAAGGATAATGAAAACGCCAGGATATTGGAGATCAATGCCCAGGATCGCTTGCTGAAAGAGTTGGAGCCGCGAAGGCATTTACAATGCGGTTAAAAGCACGAAGGGACGCGACGTAGGGGTTTGATTCATCAAACCCAACGAGGGGGAAGGGCTTGATAAAGAGAGAGGGTTGGAGACGGGATTTGGGATCCCCCGAGTCTTTGCGACAACGGACATTCCCAAATCCCTGTTGGTAACTCCAACATCTATATTCATTGTTTTATCCTGTTACCTGAAGAAGAGATTGAGCCCCAGCGAGTAGGTAAAACCGCTCATGTCTAATTTTTCAAAGCCCTCGAAGAAGGCGGAAAGGTCTCCTTTCAGATACAGGTAGCGGGCTTCAAATGAAACCCCCAGGTACCGGCTGAACCGTACCACAAACCCGGCCTTGCCGTTAAACCCCGGGGTATAAGCACTGGATTCAACGTATTCATCTTCACTCACCAACCATGTCTGGGCATCCACAAAATCACCCCACTGCTCATATTTCCAGCGATAAATTCCTGCCCCGCCCCCGAGGTATGGATAGAATTTGGTTCGATGACCCACCGGGTAGAACTTGAAATCCAATTCCAGGGAGGTGATTCTTAAGGCCAGGTTTTGATAAATCGGACTGTCGTCCTCGAATACAAAATCCCTGTACATGGAATAATGTTCTTTTTCGTAATAGCCGCCTTCGATGGAGAGAGACAGGTGCCGACCAAAGAAATGCTCAAATTCAAGGCCGAAATATGTACTCTGCATATCCTGCTTTTCAAACGCCAGGTTGGCCATGTTAATTTCCCATAAATCCGACTCCATCGACGGTTGAACCAAACCAATTTTAAAGTTGAAACTGCCGGCATGAACGTATCCAGCCGGAGCGCTCATCATCACAACCACTATTGACACTGTAATTATAAGTAATTTCTTCATCGTGTACCTCCTGTAAAGCCAAAAGCAATTTAAATGCCAACCTGCCTTCGGGGAATTACCCCCTAAAATGTCCTCTTTTTAGGACAACCAGGTAGCAAGAACAGTTGGCACTATTTCCTACTTCCTAATTCCTACTTCCTACTTCATTACTTTTTTAATCTTATCCTTTTTTGGTACTGAATTGAATCGTTTGATCTCCTGGCCATCTTTAAAAATAATGATGGTGGGAACCCCCAGGATCATTAATTTTTGAGCGATTTCCACATTTTCACTTACATCCACCTCGTAGGCAGAAATATCCATATCGCTCATATCTTCCATCAGTTCTGTCAGCAGCGGTGGAACCCTTTTGCAAGGCGCACAACTGGGTGAACTAAAATCCATGATCACAAATTGAGACGCCTTTAACTTATCTTCAAAGTCATTGGCTGTTATCTTTTCCATTGATTTCCTCCAAAAGTTTCTTAATTTTGCAGCGAACCAAGTGAGGAAAATCGCATCCGGTTTTCACATCGTTGATTTTACCGCCCTTATCAATAAAAATCATTGTTGGCATACCGGTTATTTTATAGTCCTCAAAACAATTGCCTTCGTAGGAAATGGCATTGGGATATGTTACCCGGTTTCGTTGGATATATTCCTTTATTAAAGCTATCTCTTCCTTTTTATCAACATATTCGCTGCTTTTTGAACCGGATTTATCCCTGTATTTTCCGTACAATTTGGTACAACCGATGACCATGAGGCCCCTTTCTTTATGTGTATTGTATTCTTTGGCCAGGAAGGGAATCATCTGACCACAGGCACTGCACCATGGAGCCCAGAATACAATCACCACAACTTTGTCTTGCAATTGTTCCAGGGAAAACGAAGGGGAAGGAGAATTGATCCAGGTATCGGCAGAAATCGGCAGCGCCGGTTTTCCCAGGGAATCCATATGAGCTAATTCCGATTCCATAGCCATTTTCATTTTTTCCCCCAGGGTAACAGAAATGGCTTTTTCAAGCAGTTCTTTTGCTTCGTTTAGATTGTCAGCATCTTTTGCCAGGGCAGACAGATTTCGATAGACCTGGCCTTTATATGTTAAAAATTCCTCCGGCAAATCAGGAACATCTAGAAACTTTTTTGCATACGTCTTCACCACCTTTACATCTTCAGAGTACATTGAAAAATAATACCAGGCTGTCAAACGGTAGATCTTGCTCCCTTTCTGAAGCTGAGGCTCGATCTCGTTAAGCAGTTGAAGCGCGTTAGCTGTTTCCCCTTTGGCAATCAAAAGCTGGACCTTTGCCATTTTCGCATCAATGGGAATTATTGTTTCATATTTTTCTATTAACTCCTCCAGGTCTTTTATTTTGTTCTTTAGAAGGGAGGTTTGTTCTTCTTCGGTTTCTGCTGAATGAAGCTCTCTGGCATATTGCTTTTGGATTGTTGAGTATTGGGAAAGGAATTTTCGGGTCTGAGCATTCCCACTGTCCTTCTGGCAGGATATTAGCAGGATGAATAATGCACATACACCACCAACGAAAAAAAAGTGAAAAAATATTCGCCTTGACATTTACGTACCTCGTACCTGTACCTCTTTTAGAATGCGATTATACCATAATAAATCACATAACAAAAGCGCAATCTCTTACCTTACTCACCTTACTCAACCACTCACCTCACTCAACCAAACCAAAATTTACTCGATTGTGCCATTATATTTTAAATTAAAAATTAACGTAAAAAAATCTGGTTCCACTGAAAAGTATTATATAACCGAATGTTTCAAGAAAAGAAAGGAATCTTTTTTTAAAGAAAATAATGTTAGTAAATAACGAAAAAAATAATTTTTGCTTGAAAAGCCTTATCAATAAAGAGCATTCACCAAAAGGTTACAAATTGGGACCTTGTTTTTTTTTTTCGAGTGGATTACATTTTATACATCAATATCAGAGAGTTAATATACGGTGACCTGTAGGTAGTTTTGGGAGTGGGGGGGGAGGGGAGATTTTTCAAGATATTGTTAAAAAAAAATAACAAAAAAAATTGACGTCTAAATCCCTGTCAGTAAAGCCTATCCCTGGAAAAGTGAAAAAATGGGGGTTGCTTTTTTTTTCCGCACATTATATATTTATTTTTTATTTGGGTTATAATATTTACGCTTGTTTCAAGATTGTGCTTGAAACAAAAACCACCTGTGGTGGGACATGCAATATGTAAAACATGGTGCCTATTACCGCACTGTAAGTGCTTAAAATTTAAGATATAAGATTTGAGGTGGAGGATAACGATGAGTAGATTTAAAGTATGGTTTACAAAATTTAGTTTAGTTTTGGTGGTCTGTGGTATGCTGGTACTTATAGGGTGTAATGGAGACGTAACCCCGGAACCCAAACCCGGCATAACTAAGTTTGACCCCCAGAAAGGCCCGGAAGGGACCGAGGTGGTCATCGAGGGCGAAAATTTTAACGCTGCCGCAGCAAAAAACACGGTTAAATTCGCTGGAGTTGCAGTACCAACTGCTGATATCACTGTAGATTCGGCAACCAGGCTTAAAGCAAAAGTACCTCCAGGAGCCAGGACAGGCCTTATTTCCGTCACCACACCAGGGGGTACGGCATCCAGTAAAGAGAATTTTGAAGTTATACCTGGCGCTGGTGTCGAGTGGACCTTTCTGATCTACCTGGATGCGGATAACAACCTGGAAACAGCCGGTATAAACGATTTCCAGGAGATGGCTAAGACCGGTTCCTCTTCCAGGGTCAATATTGTTGTACAAATGGACCGGCATCCTGGTACTACCCCGCCTTATTACACTGGTTTTTTCGGCGGTTGGGACGGCACCCGGCGGTTTCTTGTAAAAAAGGATGATGATCCCTCGGTAACGCCTCTCCAGGATTTGGGTGAGAAAAACATGGGAGACCCGGAGGTTTTGCGGGATTTTGTCGAATGGGGAGTGAAAAATTACCCGGCCAAACACTATGCCCTGGTAATCTGGAATCATGGGGATGGATGGCGAGGCAATATGCTGAAGATGCAGCAACTAATGCTTAAGATCAAGGATGCAAGGTCCGAGAGAGGACAAGAGGGGGGAATTTCCAAGGCCATTGCTTCCGATGACACGGATAATGACGTATTGTACATGAAAGAAGTCCAGGAAGCTCTTGAGTCTGCTGTCACCAACTTGAAGGGGAACAATGGCTTTGAGAAGTTTGATATTATCGGTTTTGATGCCTGCTTAATGGGAATGGTGGAAGTGGCATACGCCATGCGCAATGTGACCCATTACATGGTAGGCTCGGAAGACCTGGAACCCGGTGATGGTTGGCCGTATGATTTGATCCTAAAGGAGCTTACATCCGTACAATCTGTAACTCCTGATAAACTGGCCAGGATTATCGTTACTGAGTATGTAAATTCTTACCGCGGCAGAATCGGAATTACCCAGGGGGCAGTGGACATATCCAAACTTAACGCACTGGTTACCGCCATCGATGCGTTTACTGCTAAAGCCAATGCGGAATGGTCCGGTTTAAAGGAGGCACGCAAAAACACAGAGGAGTTTAATCGCATGACTTTCAGTACCTGGGGAGTGGACTTGAGGGATTTTGCCGATAAGGTTTTCAACCAGGTGACATCTGTGGATCTAAAGGGAGTGGCTCTTGACCTGAGAAACGCCGTCGATGATTTTGTGATTATAGAGGGCCACAGCAGCGATTTGCCAGGGTCAAATGGCGTGTCCATCTATTTTCCACCGGATCAACGCCGCTTTGACCAGGACCCTGATCACTATGGCTATGAAGAAACCAATACCTTTATGCCAGTGGATTTTGTTAAGTTTTCCAGGTGGGACAACTGGTTGAAAGATTTCTATTCCAACATCTGATGACCCGGTTATTGGAAATAGGTCATAGGTCATTGGTCACTGGTCATTGGTCATTAGTCATTAGTCAGTGGTTAATGGTGATTGAATATGGAACATTTAAAGGCAACTAATTTTCAATAAAAGGAGGTAAAAAAAATGCCTGAAGGAGATGGAGCAATTAAAACCGGAGCCAAGATGGGATGGCTCCCAGACTACCCGGATTTCCGGGACTATACCTTAAAGCAAAGCGATGTATCCCTTCGGTTAAAACGGATAGGGGACAATAAGCCAGTGAAAACCATGGCGAAAAAATTAGGGATTGAAAAGCCTGAAAAAGCTGCTTTGAAGAGCGCTGCGGATTTGCGGGCCTGGTGTTCACCTGTTGAGGACCAGGAAGACCTTGGTTCATGCACAGCGAATGCCGGTGTTGGTGTTTTGGAATATTACGAGCGGCGGGCGCATGGGACCCATATTGATGCTTCGCGGTTGTTCTTGTACAAGGTAACCAGGAGACTGATGCATCTAAGCGGTGACACCGGCGCATCGATACGCAGCACCATGAAGGCCATGGTACTATTTGGTGTTCCGCCGGAAGAGTATTGGCCTTACTTCACGGCTCATTTTGATGAAGAACCCCCTGCCTTTTGTTATGCGTTTGCTCAGAACTACCAGGCGATACAATATTTTCGCCTGGACCCGATGGGAACTCCCAGGAATTCGCTGTTGAGGGAGATCAAAGCTTGTTTAGCAGCCGGGCTGCCGGCCATGTTTGGTTTTACTGTTTTCAGTTCAAGAAATCAAGCATTAAAGAATGGAGGAAAAATACCGTTCCCATGCAGGGGAGAAGAAATTGAAGGTGGTCATGCAGTGGTGGCAGTGGGATACAATGACAAACTCAAGATCAAAAATGAGAATTGCGGATATGAAACCACAGGTGCTATTCTAATCCGAAATTCTTGGAGTACTGACTGGGGTGAAGAGGGTTATGGTTGGCTGCCTTATGAATATGTCTTGAAAGGAATGGCTGTGGATTGGTGGGTTCTTGTTAAGAACGAGTGGATTGATACGGATAAATTCGGAATCTGACCCCACCTTGAGGCAGCGAGGGGGGCTCTTTTCGAGCCCCCCCTGACCCCATAAGCGTTAACTTAAATAAAATAAATAGGTGCCCTTGGGGCGGAGGTTAACTTTTCTTGTCTTACGGATAAGGATGCCACATTAAAGTCATATTGTCATGCACCGTGCACGTTTTTTGTGCGCAACCAAAATTAGGTCGCGCAAGAGCTAAATTTGCTTGAGCGGGAGCGATAAAGCGAATAGTAAGAAACCCAGGTTAAGGTTAAGGAAGAAAAGCTCTTCCTCAACGCTAGTATTCAGCCTTAACCTTAACCTTGTTTTTTTTTGAGAAATAATTAATCTTTTTTACCTTTCTTTTCTCCTAATATTTTCTTATACTCTTTTTCAAAAGCCTTAAAGGCTTTAAGAGCACGTTCAACGTATTTCTTATCCGGCTCACCAACCGAACTTATAAGTACTTTTTGTAAGTTATTGCCAATTTTCGATTCCACCTTGTAGTATTTTGACAGTTTCTTTTGCAGTTGCGAAACCGCTTTCATCAGCTCATAGACTTGTTTTTCCCCGAGTTTTGTTTTAGAAACAAATCCCCTAAAAATACCCTTTCCTTCTTTCACTCCCTTTGAAACGAAAACGGCATTTTCATCGCCTACTTCTACCTCTTTAATTTCAACAACTTTATGGCCCTCTTCATCGATTTCAACTAACTCCTGGTCAGCAACTTCCGCTTCTTCGAGATGTAAATGTACTTCTTTCTCATGCGCTCCTTTTCGCTCCAGTTCTTTTTCCATTTTTTCCAGGGCCTTCTCCATTTTCATCAATGCTTTTTCCCGGGCTGCCTCTTTTGCCTTCAGTTCACTGGCAATACTCTCCACCATGTGTTTCATCTTTTCTTTTAACTCTTTATCCTTGATTTTCTCCAGGGATTCCCGGCGTTTCTCCAGGACTTCATGGGCCTTTAATTTCTCTTTCCCGATTTCCTTAAGGGCTCCCTGGATCTCTTTTATGTGCTCTTCCAACTCCTTCATCTTTGTTTCACTTACTTCAATTACTTCATGGTGGGGGCCTTTTTCGATCTCCGTCACAAACGCAACATTCCGCTCTTCTTTGCCTTCTTTACTCTCTTTCTTCTCTTTATCTCCACTCTTACATTCCTTTTTCTTTATTTCATATATCCATTTTTTCCCATCTTCTTTACCTACGATGACGACCTTCCCTCCCTCTGCTTTGATCTTGCCGCCCTTTATATTCATATGCAGCTTGTCCGCAATAATTTTTACCACTTTATCTTTAACTTTAGCTATAACGTCCGGTTTCACGTATATCGTTATTGGATGGTCTTTTTCACCAATAATCAATTTGCCTTTATCAACTTTTACCTTCTTTAACTTCCCTTTTTCCTTTAAAATCATGTAAACATCGCCACCCCCGGAAACAATCAATCGGTCTTTATGACCTTTTAGCTCTTTAATATGAAAATCAGTCCCGGAAGGAATAACAACGACTTCTTTCACCAGTTTTTTACCTTTTCCTATATCCTTTGCTTTTAACTTTAATAAGACTTTGACCTTTTCTTTTTTCTTTTTCTTATCCTTATCTTCTTTACCCTTTTTTTCTTCTTCTGCCTCCGCAGAACCGGCTGCCTTTTCTTGTTTTTTCTTTTCTTTTACCTCCACATTCGTGGAAACGCTCTGGAATTCCGCTGCTGGCTCTTCTGCCTCAGAACGCTGCACATCAACTGCATTTTCATTTCCATTGTCTAAGTAAAATGTGGTTTGAGATTGAGACGGTCTGGCTGTTCCAATTAACGTGACCGCCAATACGCCAATAATGAAAAACATTATTTTGGTTTTCATTTTTACCTCCTTTATGTTTATTTGTTGTTTAAGAATGCTTAGCAAACGATCTTTGAATTCCGACCGCCCTGCCATCCCGATGGCCGCAGCAGGGAGATAATGTTTTTTCTCAATGGATTTTTTCATCTGCAGCAAATAGGATGCATAGGTGGAAGGTTTAATACCCGTCTTTAAAACCATTTCATCGCATGCTTTTTCTTGTTCCCTTTTTAACTTTCGGAATACGATCCAACATAAGGGATTAAACCAATAAAAAGAACATGAAATTTTGGCTAAAAGCCTGACCAGAAAATCTCCCCTTTTTACATGGGAAAGTTCATGAAACAATATGGAAGAACACTGGTCTACGGGCCAGTATTGGGATTCGGCAGGCATGATAACTACCGGGTTGATCACTCCCCAGGTCATTGGTACCACTACCTGGTCATTCCTGAGCAGACGCACCTTTTTCCTTAAAGGAGTTTTTCTAAGAAATAACAAGAAAAGCTGTTTCCACGGGTAACCATCCATGGTTACTCCCTGGTGGGTCAGCCTGACTGTTCCATAAAGTCCCAAAAATAGTTTTAACAGCAAAAACATCAAGCCGGCTGACCACAAAATAATAACACAATAGTGATAAAAATCTTCAGGGTTAGAGAACAAAAAAGCAGGGGAGCCCTCCCTTATCTCATGCAAAGGCCCTTCCAATCCTTCCGGTCCCTTTGCCAGGGCTATACTGAAATCGTGGGATGCTTCCTTTATTTGGCCCGGTAAGACAGGATTTCCTGGGGTGGCATCCAATTCTTTAAGAATAGTAATATTTTCAGCCGGTCTTGCCCACGATACAGGAAGTATGCTTGTTTGCCATCCGGGGGCAAACGCCATAAGAAATGGGAGGATCAGCAGCCCTATAAGAGCAATTACCAATAGCAAATGCCTGAAAGAAGCAGGTCGCTTTCGGAATAAAAAGGAAAGCATCAGTGTTATGGCTAAAATCAACGAGCTTTTCAGGAAGAGCTNNTGGTTATCTCCCTTCCTGGCGAGCTTTATTGATAAGTTTGGAGAGACGCTCGTAATCTTCATCGGACAGTTGATCTTCTGAGATGTCGAGAATTGCGGCTACCGCCTTTTCCGTGGAATTATCGAAAAAAGTCTTTAATACGTGCTTCAATGCATTTTGTCGAGCTTCTTCTCTTGGTAAGGTGGGTATAAACACATACCTGGGGCCATCCTGCTTATGGGTCAAATGCCCTTTCTCTTCCAGCACCCTCAGCAGCGCCCTTACCGCCGAGTAACTGGGGGGATCGGGAAGATGGTCCAGCACCTGGGCAGCGGTGGCTTCCTGGAGTTCATAAATGATGTCCATTATCTGTCGTTCCCTTCTGCTCAGTTTTTTCTGTTCCTTCATACTTTTTTTCTCCTTGCCTTGGCAATTTTCACAGCAAACATGCTAAATTTTTAGCATGCTAGAAATATAGCATCAATTTCCGGATTTGTCAACAACTGTGCTAAATTTTTAGCATTTTTTTTCTAAACAATCATTTTTTAGAATGATGAATTGTGAATTGTAAACATCTCCTCTTTACTTGCCAACTGCCTACTGCCTACTGCCAACTGAACGATGGGGGTTGAAAAAAAGGGGATTTTCTTCTATACTTTCTTCATGGCACGTTTATATCTGCTTTACACACGAGAAGGGTTTTCGAAGAAATTTCCCCTTCTCAGGCCATCTGTCAAGATCGGACGGGATGCCGATAATGACCTGGTGATCGACGATGATTTTATCTCAAGACGACATGTGGATATTTGTGTGAATCCCGACTCGATTGTGGTACAAGATGCAGGATCTAAAAATGGTTTCTTTGTTGACAATGAACGAAAAGAGAAAGCAAAAATAAAGATAGAAGAGTCTTTTAAAATAGGTGATGTGACCTTCACGCTGAGAAGAGGGGAGACGGATGAATTTTCCCTTTCGGAAAAATTTCAGCCGGACTCTGACCTGGTAAAAGAGACAAAAGATAAGGAAGGTGAGGAAGGGAGAAGTTCTACCAAAACTCGCGCCCTGCAAACGATCTATAAGGAAATCGAAGAGGATATTTTTAAGCGGGTGCTGCTCTTTGGAAGTTTTGATGAATTTGCGTCGCATCTTTCAGCCAGATTGTCGGAAATCCCAAATTTCGGAACGTTGTTCCTGGTGGAAGAGGCAGAAAAGGAAGTACAAAACGTGAATATCCGGTTTTCAGTAAATGGAAGCAGTGAAGCCTTTAATGTTCTTAAAAAAATCATGGCAGAGAATCCGTTACTATTTCAAAACAGGTTGACTGTGAATAATACAAATCTTACCTTCCGCTCGGAACCGGTGAATTTAAGAAATAAAAACAATGTCCTGGTTTACTTCCCCAGGAAAAGTCTGACGAAGATGAGTAACGGGAGGAATATCGAAAGCTTCTTGCTTTCTCTTGCCAAAAGTCTTGATCTGTTGGATAACATACTGGAAGAGAAAAAGCATTTGACAGGGAAAAAAGAAAAAGTAAACGGAAATGATGAACAAAGGGATATGGAAATAATCACCAACAGCGAAGGAGTCAGGGATTTGATCAAGCAGGCAAAGAAGATTGCGGAGTCGGATATATTTATATTGATCGAGGGTGAAAGTGGGACGGGAAAGGAGCTTTTTGCCCGTTTGATTCATCGGCATTCCCAACGGCACCGGGAGAAATTCGTAGCGTTGAACTGTGCGGCGATCCCGGAAAATCTCCTGGAGTCGGAACTGTTCGGATATGAAAAAGGTGCGTTTACCGGTGCCTACAACCGGAAACCAGGGAAACTGGAATTGGCGTCACGTGGTACCCTGGTGTTGGATGAAATCGGTGATATGCCCCTGAACCTTCAATCCAAACTCCTGAGGGCCATCCAGGAAAATGAATTTTACCGTCTCGGCGGGTCCACTCCTATTAAGGTGGACTTACGGATTATTTCTCTTACCCACCAGAACATAGAGAAACTAATCGAAGAGAAAAAATTCAGGGAAGACCTGTACTACCGGTTGGTTCATCGGATACTCACGATTCCTCCTTTAAGGGAGCGAAAAGAGGATATCCCTTCGTTGATCAATTTTTTTACCAATAAATTTTGCCGACAGAAAAATCGCTCCATCAACGGGTATTCAGTGAAAGCATTTGAAGCATTGGTGAATTTTGACTGGAAGGGTAATGTCAGGCAGTTGGAAAATGAGATCAACAGTATTGTCAACCTTACGAATGACGGGGAGACAGTGGATTTTGATATTTTATCCGAGAAGATCAAAAACCATTACGAGGCTAAACAAGATCAATCCCTAAATCTACCCCCCAGGGGCAACGGATTCTACAAAAAACCTGAGCGGGAGGAGATTATCGAAATATTAAAGAAACACAATTGGAATAAATCAAAAGCTGCCAGGGAGTTAAATATGACCTATCATGGTCTCCATAAAAGGATGAAAAAGATGAAAATCAAACCCCCGGAGCTTAGTTGAAGTTGAAGACACACCCCGGCCTACGGCCACCCCTCTCAAGAGGGGATTTCTTATTTTTAACCGTGAAAAAGAAGTGCACGGCGCTTTACGCTTTGCGCTCGGCGCCGTGCGACTTTCTCCTTTCATGTGTGGCCTGAAACAAAATAGCAATTTTGTTGCCAAGGTTACAAAATTGAGGATAATATCCGGATAAAGCCTGTGGGTACGGGTTTCAGCTCTGTCCTCCCCTTTTTCAGACGGAGTATTGGCAAGCGTTAACTATTAACTTGTTAATATTACTATAAACTGGTGCATGGTTAACTAAACAAAAACTTTTGCAGGGTGATTTGCAGCACTACAGCAGATGGCCGGTTATCGGGTTTTCTATCGATCATATCCAATAGGATGGCATTCAGTTTGTCCGGGATATCTTTATTATGGGTTTTTGGTTCTTTGGCGTTAGTTTTAAATATTGTCTGTATCATTTCAAGAGGAGTTGCTCCTTTATAGGGTTTTTCACCGGTCAGCATTTCATAAAAAATAACCCCCAGGGCGTAAATGTCACTGGCAGAGGAGTACCGGGAATCGAGGAGTTGTTCGGGAGCCAAATAGTTCAGGGTTCCCACTACCATGCCCGATTCTGTAACCCGGGATACAGACTGCGTCTTGGCAAGGCCAAAATCAAGAATTTTGACGAAATTCTCCTCATTTCCTTTTTTAACCAGCATAATATTGGCCGGTTTCAAATCCCTGTGAATAATGCCAGAGCGGTGAATCTCCACAAGAGCATCCAGGAGTTGGAGAATAATATCCAGGCTTTCCCCTGAAGATAACGGAGCTTTTTGCGCGATGACCCGGTCAAGGGTTTTGCCTTCCAGGAATTCCATGGCAATAAAAAGGCTTTGGTGGGGTTCGCCCCGTTCAAACACTCGAACGATATGGGGATGGCTCATGCTGTCGATAATTTGGCCTTCATCCAGGAAGCGTTTATGGTAAACCGCATCATATACATATTCATCCTTCATCAGTTTCAGGGCCAGGGTTTCTTTTTTGGTTCCCTTCCGGTAAACCGCTTTAAAAATATTTGCCATGCCCCCGGATTCGATCTGTCCGATTATTCGATATTTACCGATGTAATTTTTCTTTCTCCAGAAATCGATCATTTTGACCAGGTTTTTTAATGATGAAAGGGCAATATAAGACAGGACAGAGAACCCAGCCGCTGCCAGGAGAATAAACCACCACTGCTGCCAGAAGGGGTAGAGAACCGATATGTTTAATGAAGCACCTTGCTTATTCCAGATACCGTCGTTATTGCAGGCGGTTACCCGGAATGTATATTTCCCCGGTGGAATGTTGGTATAGATGGCGATTCGGTCTTTTCTTTCTCCTGATGCCACCCATTGGGTTTCAAATCCTGCCAGGATATATTTAAACTTCACCCGGCGGGGCTCGGAAAGACTTAGGGCTGTATAGTGGAATTCTATTTTTTTTATATCCGGGTCCAGGATCAACGGGGTAATCAATGGGGTCTTAACCTGGACCGATTTGCCGTCCAGTACGATTTTTTCGATTCGCACCGGTGGGGCAACCGGGTTTATTTTTTTATTATTAGGGTCCACCGAAACAACGCCTTTGGTGGTGGGGAACCATATCCGACCATCTGCGGTCCTGCATCCTGCCGGTTGAAAACCGCCATTGCATTCATTGGCTTTCATCCCATCTGCTTTGCCGAATAGAAAAGCATTTACCCGTGGGATTTTTCCTCCGACAAAATCCATGAGCACCTTTTTCTGTACCCAGGATATACCTTTGTTCCCACTCATCCAAAAGATGCCGTTATCATCTTCGATGATGTGATAGACAGTACTGTCTATTAACCCGTTCCCTGCGGTAATGGGAACGATCTTGCCGTCGTTAAAATAATTGAGTCCATTATCTTCCGTACCGATCCATAATGTGCCCGGATTGTCCCTGTCCTCTATGATTGAGAAAACCGAATCGGAAGACAAACCGTTTTTTTTGGTGTAAATAGTAATGTGTTCATCTTTAAGACGGTTGATGCCGCCGCCGTCGGTTCCTATCTCCTTTTTTTTAAGCGGAACAGGCCGGATCTTGTACCGATCCAGAGATTTCCCCGGTTATCCCTACAAAAATCGTTTATCACATTGATTTGCGAGAATTGTGGGGGGTGGTACAGGGAAGAAAAATTTCCCTTTTTAAACACACTTACCCCTTTTCCCTGGTAACCAACCCACAAATTTCCTTGCGAATCTTCCTGCAGCGCTTGCACAACATGATGAAGTAATCCACTTTCTTTGTCCCCTTTGGTGAAGCTCTTAAACTCCCCGTTTTTAAACATGATGAGGCCGCCGCGGGTCCCGGCCCAGAGAGTTTTGTCCCTGGTTTCATAGAGTACGGTTATGCGATTATCCGGGATGCCGGAGATGCTGCCTTTATTAAAAACATCGAACGTCACACCGTCAAATCTTACCAGACCGCTGCCGGTTCCAATCCACAAATAACCGTCGCTGGTTTGCAAAATGTCGGAAATATTATTCTCCGGAAGTCCATCATCGGTGGTCCATTTTTTGTGAATATACTGGGTAATCTGCTTTTGCGGGTCCAGTCCCGAAAGGTGTAAATTGACTGTCCAAAACAGCCCGGCCAGCAAAAGTAATGTGATTTTAACATTTGCCATTGCCCCTGTATTATATCCAATGGAAGATATAAAAACAATGGGGGGGGTTAGTAGTTGGCAGTTGGCAGTTGGCGAGTAAGAAGAGAAGAAAGTGAAAAGATAAGTTTAAGGTTTCCCCAAACGTTGGAAGCAACAACCCTTTTCTCGATTCAATTCAATTGCAAAAGAGTTCTCCCGCCTGGTTTGTTTAGGTAAGGAAACCTTTAGATGGCGCGTATGCGCCTTCTACGGCTCCCCGCGCCGCGGGGTTTTAATCATTCTCCAACAGATCGATTACAATGGCGCCGTTTCTTTCCGAATCCCTTAAAAGGCGCCCGGTTTCATCCACCCACATCTTGAGATTTACACCGGCCATGATAATATCCAGGGGCCAGCTTTTATACACTTTACCGTTGATGGTAATTTGCTCCTGGTCCTTTACCGTAACCTGTACCGGGAGCAATTGCATGGAAGAAGGGTGAAAAATCTTGAAATGAACGGTTTTCCCTTTTTCCCTGGGGACGCCAGCCAGGAGAAAAGCAAAGAGGCTCATGTTATTGTTATCGATGAGATAGACTTTATCTGTAAGCTTAATGGTACGTTCGATCGGGGTCCCGGACTTTACAACCTTTTCTACTATCTGGTCTTGGGAAAACCGGCAGTCAATAGAATACTCAATGGTTCCTGCCTTTCCCTTTGCTTTGTATGCCAGCGGAGTTCCGCTGGTATCTATTTCCCATTCACTTGATGCGTTTAACCCTTGCAGATTCAGTTGGGTGCTGCATGTATATACATATGCCTGGCTGTCCTTTTTCTTTTCAAAACTCTTTAATGTAAAGGTTTCCGTGCCAATTGACTTCCCGTTAGCAATGTAGTTGTATGTGTAGGCTTTCCCCACGCTCCATGGTATATTTTTAAAGGAACCCAGGCCGGTAGTAGTTGTACCTTTCTTCATTGAGCCTGCTTTGTAATCCAGCACTTCCATTTTTTTGGGGTTAAATGAAGTCTGGGTGCCGAGGCGGATATGTCCTGAATCCACGAAATCGATCTCGTGGGCAGTTGAATCCACAGGTATCCAACCTGCCTTGCCCATGTAGATTTCATTCCACACATGTTGGCCGAAACTTCCACCGTAGTATGGCGCATACATGCACCCGCTGACTTGACGGGCAGGGATTCCCACGGCCCGGCAAAAAGCAGTAAGCAAGCGAGAGTGGGATGCACATTCGCCTTTCCTGGTATCAAAGGTATGGCGGGCAGAGCCACCAGGGATTTGATAGGGAATCTCCTCTGCCACCCATTTGCTCAGGCGCTGCGCCGCTTCCCACGAATCTTTCGAACCTTTGGTCAGTTCCCTGGCTTTCTTCACCAGCACCGGGTCGTCTGACTCTACCAAATTCTCAGGCTCAAGATACTTTTTCAGCTCCTTATTTCCTTTAAAATCCGTTGGGAAAGGCGGAGCATCTTCACCATTATATCGTTTATGCTGAATCTCAAAAATCCCATCGATGAGGTTATCCTTTATTGTACCGGTAAATTTTTGACCGGGGACATTCAGGCTCTCCGGTGTAATCCACTCTCCCATGGACAGGATAGTTGCCTTGATTTTCATATAGGAAATGGCTTTGTAATCCGCAATCGCCAGGTCCACTTTGGCAAAGATCGTATCATCCAGTTCCGCTCTCTTGATTTTGCCCACCACCGCACCATCTGCCAGGTAGATATCTACACCGTTTGGATAGGTTGCCCTGAGGAGTTGCCCATTTTCCCTCCTAACCCAGATTTTAGTCGACACACCCGTCTTCAGGTCAAGCATATCAAGAGCCAGGGCGTTGTATTCATTCCCGGCAAGGACCAATTTTTCCGTACCTTTCCTGGTATACGTCACTTTATGTAACTCACCCTCCTGTATATCAATGGTTTGGTAATTTTTCTTTTGTTTTTCCTTCGCTTCCCCCAGGTCTTTGAGCACGCGAGTGAAATATAAAGGATCTCCCAGGAGTACATCCGGGGAGAGTGTCAGTTTTTGGATTTACCGTCTTGCCTGGAGGTAAAAACCGCGGTATCCTTATCGATAACCAGGTTACCCCCCATTTCCATCGTACCCACCTTAACTTCGCTGTCGTAGTACGTGTACTTGCCGGTGCCGGGATCCATGTGGTATACCTCTGAAATCTTTGTATCAAACGCCTGCCCCAGGACAGTAAGGGCGATAAACGCTTTATTCTTTATTATTGTCACAGGTTTCCCGGCCTTTGTATCTGGGGTGACTTCCATTTCCGAGTATCCCATCAGTTTGCCGTTGATTTCAATGCCGTAGAAAAACGTTTCGGCTTTGTCTAACGTGCCAAAAAGAAGTACCGCAGAAAAGAGTAAAAGTAATAGCCATAAACCGTGTGTTCTTAATTGTTTCATTTTCATACTCATTTTTAACCTCCTAAATTGTTTTCTTTGTCGTATTGTCATCTTAATCCTGTAACATATAACAGATACGTAAATCAAACTCAAATAGTTTCAAGAAATTTAATATTAAGCGTTTATTCACCACTTTATTCTTTTAAGAGTATCGAGAAGGGATTTGCAAATAAATTCTATATTTGGTATACTTTTAAAGGAGATTTATGATATATATGAAGGATGCTTCTATATATAACGTTGGTGAGAGCGTAAAAGGAGGTGAAAAAATGAAATCTTTTTTCCCGATAATCATGTGGCTGGAAGCGGCCCCGAAACATATGAATTTTAATCAACATACAGCCGCAGCATTTTTTGACAGATCGTTTGAAGATATCGCTTCTCTCAATTGCAATACAGTGAGGCCTTCGAATCTTCCACTCCCCTATGTGGATCAATTAATGACCAGCGCTGCAAACCACGGGTTAAAGGTTATTTTAGACCCCCAGTGGGGGCATAACCTGATGCAAATGACACCCACCCAGATATTAAATAGCTGGGAAACAAAAAAAGCAGAAATTACAAGAGATGTTATTAACCCCTTTTCCGGTTATGAGAATCTTTTGGGGTACGCGGTAACCGATGAACCACCTGCTGACAAAATAGAGCAGTGGAAACTAACCGTAAAAATGTTCCATGAATTAGACCCGGCTCACCCGGATTATACATGTTTTAATAAACCTGGGGTACTGGAAAATGTAGTTAACGATGATAGTGTCCCCCAGGCCAATTGTGTGTTTGATAATTATCCCCATGAAAAGTCTGTCCCCATCAACACCATGGGAAACTGGTATAGTTTGTATAAAGACTTTTATGATGGTTGTAAGGCAAGGCCTCATTTACCGCAGATATCCACGGTGGCGGTGTTTAAAAATGACAGACCCTGGCGGAGACCCACCCCTACTGAATTTCGCACCACTATTTATACCTCTTTAGCCGCCGGTGCCACAGGCATCATGTTTTTTATTTATATGGACTTCCAGACAGAGGTGGAGAAATTTGAATGCCTGGTGGATTCCGATTGGAAGCCGTACCCTTTTTATCACACGGTTAAAGACGTTGCCGCAGAACTGAAACAGGTAGGGCCGATTTTGCCCGAACTCCGACGAAGCGGAGACGTGACCGGATGGCATCCCTCAAACCGCACATTAAGAATTACATATCAAGACCCAATCGAGCGGAGATATTTTATTATCGCCAATAAAGACCCTGACCCTGATCACCGTACCATCAAAAGGTATCTCCGGTTAAAAGGACCCACTTATTGCCTGGAGGATATCTATACTGGAGACATTTTCAAAGCCAATGACAATGGAGCTGCCAGGATCACACTCCCCCCTGCCCATGGTCGGGTGTTAAAAGAGAGGATTGCACCAGGTCCTCCTTTTGGCTCCTTTGACTCACCTGAATACGGCAGTCAAAATCTGTCCGGTGCTGTTGCTGTGACTGGGTGGGCCCTGGATGATATTGGAGTTGACCGGGTGGAAATCAAACGCTCACCCGTTCTTGGAGAGCCCGGGACCACTATTGGAAGTGACGGGTTAGTATTCATCGGCAATGCTGTATTTGTTGAAGGGGCCCGTCCGGACGTTGCAGAAAAATATCCTGACTACCCCAATAACCATAAGGCTGGTTGGGGATACATGCTGCTGACCAATTTTTTACCCAATAAGGGGAATGGGGTGTTTTTACTCCATGCCACTGCTTATGACATCGATGGTAACTCGACACCCCTGGGCCAAAAAACCATCACATGCAATAATGCCCAGTCAAAAAAACCATTCGGCACCATTGACACTCCTTCGCAAGGCGGGACAGCCTCTGGAAAACGTTATGTTAACTGGGGCTGGGTATTAACCCCTCCCCCTAACCGGATTCCCTATGACGGGAAAACCATAAAGGTATTTATCGATGGGAAATTCATCGGACACCCCAATTACGGGATTCGTCGAGAAGATATCGTCAGTGCCTTCCCGGAATGCCTGAACAACCAGGAAGACCGCGGAGGTGTTGGGTATATGATCATCGATACCACAACATATGAAAACGGCATCCATACCATTTCCTGGGCTGCCGTGGACAGTGCAGGGAATAAGGAAGGAATCGGGAGCCGGTATTTTCGCATACAGAATTAAATGCCTAAATCCAGGGACGGAACTTTGAAATTTGGATTTTTTGGGGGAAAAAGTCGCTGGACAGGAACGCAAGTTATTTCTCATCCAGGCTTAAATAATATTCGAGTTCTTCGTGAAAAAGAAAATCATCGGAATTATCAACCGCCGCTGCCATCTCCATATCGCTTTCCCATGCATCCTCTCCCTCATTATCCGGCAAAGGGAAATAGGGTCAGCCAAGAAATCAGGTTTTTTCACCTTTCTGGAGTCTTAAAATGAAAAGTTCTCCCTCTTCGACCAGATCAGGCTCTGTTCTATTGTGCTCCAGCATTCCTTTAATAATCTTGCGGGGAATTCCCATGCCCATATGTTCCAGGTAACCATAATCTCGCATGATATCCTTAAGTAATTGGTTGCGCGCCGAACGGCAGCCGGTTTTCATTCTTTCCGGTGTGATGCCGTTAGGGAGGCGTCCGGGAGATACGATTTCCAGCCTGTCGGAATAGATGGAAAGCTCGATGTTTGTACCGGACAAAAGATAGTCCCTGTGTACTAATGCATTAACCACTGCTTCCCGTACAGCTTCTTCAGGATAGTCCCTTCGTTCCTTCCGGCGTGCTCCATTTTCCAGGTAAGCTTCAACTTTAGTATTACGGCGGACAAAATAAATAGCCTCTTCCACCAGGCCGCTTTCTACCATTCCCTCGGTCCCCAACAGCGGTGTAATGGCTCCTTGCAAGTAGGCCCTTTCTATAGAATTATAATCTTTTTCACGACCGGGATAAGCCACGGCATCTATCCCTGATTGGGGTAAGAACCGTTTTGGGTTTTTCCCGAATAAAAGCAAGCCGGCCACCGAAGCGGCTGGTTCAATCGAGTTGTTTTCCTGGGTCATTATCTCTGTATTGACAAGGAGTTTTTTCCAGCCATCCCTATCTTCATCCGCGGGCACTTCCTGCTGCCTGATACGAACAAAGTAATCTCGAAGCCTGCGCCGGTCAAAGTCGTCCAGTGTTGTCCCGATAACCGCCCTGGTTTCCAGCCGGAAAACCCCTCTCTGTTGAAATAACCGTTCCAGTTCTTCCGGGCTGGTTTCACGACTCTGGCTGCCTACCCGGATGTAATAGGTCCTATGGTTATTATGCCACAGGTGGTGGACACCCCAACCGCGGTCAACATAAACAACAGCGATATCTTTACCCGGCTCAACGTCCCGGATCAACTGGAAATAGGGAATTAATTCGGGTCTTATCTTATCACGGCAGGTATTCATTACCCATTCTTCAAGGTTCTTTCGAGTAAAGCCCGCAATAGAACCGTCATCCTCAACACCCAAAAGGACATACCCACCTGCTAAATTTGCAAACGCCACAAGTTCTTTGGCGAGAGCCCGATTGTCTATGGGACCGGCCTTGAATTCAACCCCGGAATTCTCACCATTTTTGACCAGTTCTAAAAGCTCTGCCTTTGTCATAAATTGATTTTAAAGGAAACCCGGCAATATTTCAATAGGGAATTCTATTTTATCCAGTTTTCCGTCATAAAATTTGACCAGATTTCTCTGAGTTTCGGAAATATGGTGTCATTGCTTACTTGACTGGCTACTTTTTTTACGACTGATCGACTCCAATTCGCTCGGGAGTAAACCCATAAAATGTATGTCCGGACCATTTTTTTGACTTGAAAAATGATTGGGACGTGGTCCCAATGATTTTTTTGCCTCGAAAAACGATTGGGAGATGCTCCCAATGATTTTTTTGCTTTGAAAAACGATTGGGAGATGCTCCCAATGATTTTTTTACTTCGAAAAATGATTGGGAGGTGCTTCCAATGATTTTTTTGCTTCGAATCCAGGGACGGGACTTTGAAATTTAGGAGGAAGGAGACAGTGGAAAAATTGAATCAGAGTANNTTACATTAATAACCTTGTTACCCCCTGTAGAAACGTCAGGATGTCCGGTAGATAGGCATAAAAAGCAGCCTGCTTATATATAAAAACCAGTACTGCTTTTTAGTAAAAACCAGTCTGCTTTTTTGGGCTTTGTTTGACTTCTAAACCATTTTTGATCAGGATATAATCCTATTTCCAGTAGAAGCCCTTTGGTTTCCGAGGTGGAAATAGTTGTTGAGAAAAAGGGACATGCAAGAAAGACATACCGCTAATAGGTAACCATACTTCCATACTTGGCCTGGCAGAATTTTTTTGAGAAGTAATCAGAACCTCTTGGTGTAAATATGACAATAGGGAGTGCCATTTTTCTTCTGGTAGTATTGTTGATGGTAGTCTTCTGCTTTCCAGAAGGTTGAAGCCTTTGTCAGACGGGTTGCTACCTTGAGACCTTTGGCTTTCAAGATATTGATCAATTGTTGCGCGGTTTCCTTTTGCTTGTCATCCAGGTAAAAAATCTCAGACCTGTACTGTTCGCCGATATCCGGTCCCTGCCGGTTGACATGAGTCGGGTTATGGGTTTCGAAAAAGAGTTTCACCAACTCTTCATAGCTGACTTTTGACGGATCATAGATGACTTCCACCGCTTCCGCATGACCTGTGGTGCCGGAACAAACTTCTTTATAAGTGGGATTTTTCTTATGACCGCCAGTATACCCCACCGTGGTAAGAAGCACCCCTTTGGTTTTCTGGAAATGATATTCCGTGCCCCAGAAACAACCGGAGGCAAAAATCGCCCGTTCTGTTTTTTCAGCGGGCACAAAATTCATTGAAATGGAATTGACGCAGTGACGTGTATTTTTTTTGGTGAACCCTTCTCCAAAAAACACATGCCCCAGGTGACCGCCGCAGTTAGCACAAAGGATTTCCGTGCGTCTGCCATCCGGTGCCCGTTTTACCGCCCCGGGAATCTCATCATCAAAACTGGGCCAACCAGTCCCGGAATCAAATTTATCTTCCGACCTGTAAAGCGCCGCGTCACACTGCTTACAGGTGTAAATACCCTTGGCTTTATGATTGTAATATTTCCCGGTAAACGCGCGTTCGGTTCCTTTGTGGAGAATCACCCGTTGTTCTTCCTTAGTCAATGAATTGTATTTGGATTTCATCGGCTGCTTCTCCTCACTCTGTACAAGGGCAAAAGCCGTAATTACCATGAAAATAGCCAATAATAACGGTTTGTTAACCCGGAATCGACTTAATTTTTCTTTTATGTTTATCTTCATTTTGCTGCTCCTTATTTTTTTTTCGTTATGAGGGAAGTAATAGTATAAAAACCGGAAAAATTCAATTTA